>Ga0163144_10007441_pt1 | contig 24008 bp, 20 predicted proteins | sample OliLak19BULKMAT1_FD_123175 | JGI IMG/M metagenome (GOLD analysis project Ga0163144, IMG submission 123175) | Freshwater microbial mat bacterial communities from Lake Vanda, McMurdo Dry Valleys, Antarctica - Oligotrophic Lake LV.19.BULKMAT1 | ecosystem: Environmental > Aquatic > Freshwater >...
ACTGGCCTCGTTCCAGGCGTCTCGCTCCATTTTGAGCAGCTCGATGTCGTGTTGAAAAGAATGATGCCCAAGTTTAGTGTGAGCTATCTCGTGGATGAGTCCAAAAACAGTGTCGATATTATCTTGGCTGGGGAAGGTGATCGAGGCTGACGATGGGTTCCACATCAAGGCATGTCCAGCCTCGAATTTTAACTCCGGAAAGGCCCGAACAATATCTTTAATCTTCAGTTGTTGCTTTAGCGTAGACATAGCATCCTCTTAGCGATGCCATTTCGGCATCTTTGGCGCCGACGATTGACGGCATTTTGACTATCTCCGGCTTCAGCTTAGCAACTTTCTTTGTTAGCATTTCGCCGTACTTCTGGAAGCTACTACCGACACCACCGCCGATTATCACGACATCCGGCTCAATTACGGCGCATAGATCGACAACTCCTAAGGCCATCGTATCTGTAATCTCGCCCCAAACTTTTGGGTCGTCAATGTCGCACGCCAGCTTGCCATACTTCTTCTTAATGGCTTGGCCAGAACCAACCTTCTCCCAGGGTAGCATTTGTTTGCCGTCAGATAACAAGATATGACCGCCTTCACTATCGAGCATAGCGCTGTCTAGACGGGCATTTTTAACGACAGCTGTTCCTATTCCCGTGCTGATAGTTATGTATAAAACAAGAGATTCGGGATATGACTGAGCTTCATATAATCCAGCTAACTTGGCATCGTTTTCAGTTCGTAATGTTGTTATACCAACAACATCTTGAAGATCTTTGGTTATAGCCACATCATGCCAGCTCAAATTTCCGCCTCGTAAAAACGTGCCACGACCTCTGTCGATCATGCCCGGGACTGCCGCTACGGCGGTTTCGAACGTCTTATTTTTTAGTTTTTGGAAATTATCTTTCAGCGTAGCTAGAAAATCATCGTAATCTTTTGGGGTAGGGAATTTAAGAGTTTCAACGACCTCACCGCCGTCATTGAAGACTCCAAGTAGCGTCTTCGTACCGCCGATATCTACCCCAAGTATCATGAGGTTTAGTTTAGCATGACAGCTCACTAGCATCTTTTATTAGCAATTAACTATTAGCTATTGGCAAAAAATGTGCGATTAGCATTTTGCAATTGAATTGCGACCTATCGCATTGTTAATCTTTTGCAAATAGCTAATCGTTCATTGCGAATTATGCGTCTCCATGGGGGGTTTACCCAGTAGTGAGCTTTCGAGAACTTCTCGGCCGAGTGGCTGGGAAGTCATTGCCGCGCTTAGCTGCAAGCTCGAAAATCTACTACTGGGTTTACAAACTTCGGTCGACATGGGTATAATGAACAAAACCTTAGATGGTCTTTTTGTAGCCCTTTGATGGGTACACAAAAAAATCCAAGCCACGCTAGGGAGGGAGAATAATAAAATGACTAAAAATACTGCACTATCTATGGATCAGCTACTCCTAGATAACGACCTAAAAGGTCTTAGCGCCGCCGATGTTATCGACGGCACGATCATATCGATCAAGAAGCACGAAATCTGGCTAGACATCGGTGTTTACGGCATTGGCGTTGTTATGCGCCGCGAAATGGGCGTGACGGAAGAGTTAAATATCGGCGACCCACTAACTGTTGGCGTCGTTGACCCAGAATTTGAGAACGGCTACGCTCTATTAAGCCTCCGAAAGGCCGCTAAAGACAGAGGTTGGGATGAACTTCAGCGTATCTGTGATGCCGGTGAAACTATCGAGATCAATGCTTATGACGCCAACCGGGGCGGGCTACTTCTCGAACTTGAAGGCGTCCGTGGCTTCTTGCCGGTATCGCAACTATCTGCCGACCACTACCCAAGAGTTTCTGGTGCTGATAAAGACGAAATCTTGCAGAAGCTCAACCAGCTTATTAAAGAGACTTTGCGGGTTCGAGTCATCGATGTTAGCCGAATGGACAACAAGCTAATCTTCTCAGAAAAAGAGGCTCTCAAAGACGACATGGCCGACCGCTTCGCCAAACTAAAAGTTGGCGACAGCGTTGAAGGTACAGTTACCGGAGTCATCGACTTCGGTGCATTCGTCAACGTCAACGGCATCGAAGGTCTAATCCACATCTCAGAAATTTCCTGGGAGCGTGTCGAAGACCCGCGCAAATATGTTACAGTCGGCGACAAAGTCAGCGCCAAAATAATCAGCATCGACAAAGACCGTTTAAGCTTGAGCCTCAAACAACTCATTGAAGATCCATGGCTCAAAGATGTTGAAGCTATCAAGGTTGGCGACAGCGTTGAAGGTACAGTCACCAGAATCACGCCTTTTGGCGCTTTCGTTCAGATCACACCATCTGTCGAAGCATTAGTCCACGTCTCAGAACTAAGTAGCGGTGACGACGAGACAGTCGACCCCGAAAAGCTCTTTAAGCTCAATGAGAAGAAAGAGTTCAAGATTCTCGAGGTTGACCGCGAAGGCCGCAAGATTGCCCTCAGCCTAAAAGACAAGAAAACCAAGAAATAGCCCATCACTATTTGCTATGAACAAATAAAGATTTTAAGAAAGGAGAGCGCCAAGAGATGACACGAATCATCGAAGTTCCAGATCAAATCACCGTCGGCGCTCTCGCCGAGAAGTTAGAGTTGCCGGTCGCTAGCTTGGTGACTGAGCTTATGAAGAACGGGATGATGATTACCGTTAACGAAAAGATCGACATCGACACCGCCAACATAATCGTCTCAGAACTCGGCCTAGAGATCGAACTCAAAAGCGAAGCACAAGAAGAGACTGTCGTCCAAAAGCGCGTCATGTCCGATGCTGCCGATGCTGAGACCCGCCCACCGGTGGTGGCAGTAATGGGCCATGTCGACCACGGCAAAACTAGTCTGCTAGATAAAATCCGAGAAACCGACACTGCCGCCAAAGAAGCCGGCGGGATAACTCAGCACATCTCGGCTTATCAGATTAGCCATAACGACAGATTGGTCACATTCTTAGACACTCCAGGCCACGAGGCCTTCTCAGCCTTGCGCGAGCACGGTGCGCTACTAACAGACGTAGCCGTAATCGTCATTGCTGCCGACGACGGCATCAAGCCGCAAACTCTAGAGGCAATTCGTTTTGCCCGCAAAGCTGGCACCAAAATGATCGTCTGCGTCAACAAAATCGACAAGCAGGGCGCCGATATCAATAAGATCAAACAACAGCTAGCCGAAGCCGAAGTAATGCCCGAGGAATGGGGTGGCGACACTGTCATCGTGCCGGTTTCGGCAAAGACCGGCGAAGGTGTCAAGGAGCTTCTCGACATGATTCTGCTGGTGTCTGACATTGAAGAGCTCAAGAGCAGTCACAGCGTCCCAGCCAGAGGCCTAATTATCGAATCGCACATGGAAACAGGTCGCGGTGCTGTAGCGGTGGCTCTTGTCCAGGAAGGCACGCTGCGCCAAGGTGACTTTATAGTGGTTGGCTCAACCTACGCCAAGGTCCGGATGCTTGAAACGACTGCCGGCAAAGCCATCAACGAAGCTTTGCCGTCAACACCGGTGCAAATATCTGGCTCGAAGTCCTTGCCGGAGTTTGGTGACGAGTTTTATGTAGTCGCCAACGAAAAACTAGCCCGCGAAGCGGCGAGTGTTGGCGGACAGAAGCATTCTGCCGCCCAAACTGGCATGACAAGCTCTGAACTGCTAAGAATAATTAGCAAGCGAACATCTATAATTGAATTCAATGTTATCGTCAAAGCCGACGTCCAGGGCTCGCTGACTTCTGTAATCGATAGCCTTAAGCCACTAGACACCGAAGAAGTAGCCACTAGAGTCGTCGGCTCTGGTGTTGGCTCTATTACAGAGAACGACATTATTACTGCCGAGACAGCTAATGCGACAATCTATGGCTTCAACGTTGATTCCGGTACGGCCATCAAACAGTTGGCTGCACGTCATAACGTAACAGTCAAAAGTTACAAAATAATTTATGAGCTACTGGATGACATAAAAAGTGAACTCACAAAGCGCCTACCCGAAGTCATCGTAGATACCGATACGGGAAGACTAGTTATTAAGGGAGTCTTCAGAACAACCAGTAACGAAGTTATTTGCGGAGGCGAGGTTACGAAGGGCAAACTAACTATTCCATCGCTAGCGCACCACATGCGTGACGGTCAAGAAATAGAAACTGTTGAGATTTTGACATTAAAGAGTGGCCCGCAAGACGCTAAGGAAGTTCCTAAAGGCGAAATGTGCGGCATGAGCTACAAGCCTACCGGCAAAGCCGACATCTTAGAAGGTGATCACTTCGAATTTTTTACCCGAGAAGTTAAAGCCCGCTCCTTATAGATTTGAAGATCATTGACTTTCCATCACGCTTATGCTAGTATAGGCGTGTTAAACAAAAATAAACAAATGTCCGAAAAAACTCCAACATCAGTGCCCGGATCCGAAGTCACCGACTACGTTAACGTCGATTACTACCGTGATGGGGATAAGTTAAATGGTGAAGTCACCTCACGCCATGCTTATGGTATAGATAGCGAAGGTAAGAAGATCCACGTGGCCGTAGACGACATGCTACAAGATCGGGGCTATGAACCAGAAGCTTACAAGGACTATTTAGCTGAACCTTTGCATAAAGAGGCGGTTACAGAATTAGGAAGGCTTGCCTTTGATCGACAGACGGCGGTTGACCTAGCTAGAGATGGTCTCAAATTTGCAAAGCATGGTTATTCTCGTAAAGAAAGAAAAGAGGCCGAAGCGAAAGAGGAGGCCAAAAAAGAGTGGGAGATAAAGGCTGCGCGCCAGGCCTCTGGTCAGATTCCGACTACATCGGTAGAGGGAATGATCAATAATTTTAAGCAGAACATGGTTTTTAGGCGTGAGATGAAACGAGCCACAGGCGATGCTAGGGTCTTCGCAAAACTCGAAATAAGAAATAGAGAGCAAGCAGCGCATGCAAGACTAGAGGACTTCAGCGAAGCCTATAAAGAAGCTAGGCATCAAAAACTTCGAACACGCAACGAACAACTTCGTGCAAGATTCCACCCGAATGGAAGGACGAAGTTTAGTTTCTTGCCAAGGTTCCAAGATCCAGGATCTCGAGTACGTACCGGTAGGAGCGGTGAAATAATGGCTGCATCCGAGCTAGACCAGGTTACCCCCTCGGAGCTTGCAATGTTAAAAAAGTTTTCACCAGGGCTCCACGACAAGCACATGTCACGTCATACAAAATAGGGTAGAATATAGCCATGTACAAGCTAGACGATAATTTTCTAATCGAAGTTGGTTTGGGTAGCCTACCGGCTCACGAGAAGCCAGAGATGATCCGCGATATCTATAACAAACTCGAGTTAAAAGTCGGGATGCGTCTGGCCGAACAGATGACAGACGCCCAACTAGACGAGTTTGAGGGACTGATTGACCAAAAGAATGATACCGCCTCACTGCAGTGGCTCGAGAGAAACTTCCCGAACTACAAACAAGTCGTCGCCGAAGAACTCGAAAAGCTCAAAATAGAAGTCAAAACCAGCGCGCCACAGATTCTAGCTGTTTTTAACCAAACCCCGCCTCAAGCAGCCTGAGAGCCGAGTCTATCTTTATAACCATTAAGAAATGCCCTCACCGGCATTTCTTTTTTGCCTTCGGGTTGAATTGATTCGATACAAACAACTCCTTTGGATGTTTGAACTCCAAGGGTGTGGTCTCCAATGATGATATCTCCTGGGTTTTTGGCAATCGGGTCTTCAGAAATAGAGGCAGAATGGACGATGTAGCGGCTCCCTCCAATGTCGAACCAGCTTCCGGGCCAGCCGGCAAAAGCACGGATCTCTCGTTCGATTAGTTCGGCTGGCTTATTCCAGTCAATCCGCCCATCGAGTTTAGAGATTTTCTTGCAGTGCGAGGCGTCGTGGTCGGGGTGCGACTGTTGGCGGGGGGCTAACGAACCATCAGCAATGGCTGGGAGAACCTCAACTAGCAGTTCTGCGCCGAGTTTTTGCAAAACCTCAGCCAACTCCGCCTTTGTCTCGTTGCCGGTAAGGTGGATAGCCTTCTGTTTGTAGACCGGCCCTTCGTCCATGCCGGCTGTTAAACGCATAATAGACACGCCAGTTTTTGTAGCGCCGTCGAGGATAGCACTTTCGATGGGCGTTGGGCCGCGGTACTTCGGCAAAAGAGAAGGGTGGATATTGATAATACCCAAAGGAAAGTCGTCCAGTACCCTTTGGGGTATAAGATGACCATAGGCAGCTAGGACAGCTAGCTTAGACCTATGAGGCTTTAACTCAGATAAAGGCCCTGTGATGGTTTGTTCAACTTCGAAGCCAGCGGATTTTACTGCCTCCAGAATAATTGGCTGAGCAGTCGGTAGGCCAGTAGCTAGCTTCTCGTTACCAAAGAAGACTACGCTAGGCCTAGGCATCATATCTCCAGCGTAAGCTTAGAGGATTCAAGACCATAGACTGCTCCCCTTGATTTCTTTGTCATAATTTATCTTAACTAGCTTACCCTTATCGTTTAGGCGAAAGAAAGCATCCTCACTGTTTTTTATATGGTCTATAATCATCTTTCCGTTGGTGTGGTCAATTTCGTGCTGGAGCGTGCGAGCTACAAACCCCTCGGCTTTAAAACGAATTTCCTTTCCTTTTATGTCTAATGCCTTTACCCGCACTTTCGTATAACGCGGTATCTTTCCATATATATCCTTAACGCTTAAGCAACCTTCAAAATCTTCTTCCATCTCGCCCTCATATTTTGTTATTTCGGGGTTGATTAGGATCATAAAGCTGTGGTCATTCCTATCGTCAACGTTATTGCGGAGAACCACAACGCGGTATAGCTGGTTAATTTGGACTGCCGCAAGTGCAACTCCGACTTCGTGTTCACGATGGTCTTCCCAGTCTAGTAGCGCTTCGGTCATAGAGGTTAACAAAGCTTTTATATCATCCGTGATATAACCAACGCGCTTTGAAGGAGTTCGAAGTGACGGGTGGGGTAGGGTAATAATATCTTTTTGGCTGGCCATAATCCTAAAGAGTATACCAGAGGTACTCGCTAGACCTATGTGCTCAAAGCATCCAGATCAACTGTCCAACTACTCCCCAGGAGATTACCGACCTCGATTAGGCTGCTACGTTTTTTGGCTTTAGCGATAATCTGCCACTCGACTTTCCCGAGGCCCTGAAAACTAGGCATCGGGCCAAGAATATCGACCTTGAGCCCTCTAGTGCGGAGCTGGGCTTCGACTTTTCGTACAATCTCTTCGAGGCCAGTGGAGGTTTTTCGCTTTATTCGATAGACGGCTAGATAGGTCGACGGCGGGTAGTTGAACTTTATTCGATCGTCAATTTCTTGGTTATAAAACGACGCCCAATTCTCAGAGGTCGCCCAAGAAATTAAAGGGTCGGCCACATCCGGTGTTTGTAAGAAGATGGTCGTTTCTTGGTGCCCGCGCATGCCTCGCCCAATTACCTGGTGTAGCAACTGATAATAGCGCTCGTCGCCAAGGTAGTCGCTGGATTGCCGGCGGGCGTCGATAACGACTATTGTTTCGAGTAAGGGTAGGTCTAATCCTTTGGCGACCAGCTGAGTGCCAATGATGATCGAACTTTTACCGCTGTGGATTGAATCCATTTTTTCTAGCAAATTATCCCTAGTGATCGAATCCGTATCGAGACGGACTACTTCGGTCTCCGGGAATAGCTTGCGGCAATCTTCTTCGACATATTTTGTGCCGATCGACATTAGCTTTAAGTGGCCGTTATCGATTGGGCAGGTGCTGTGCATTGGGTATTTGCGGTCGCAGTAGTGGCAAATCGCCTCGTGGCGGTCCTTATGATAAACCAGAGTGTGGTCGCAAACTTCACAGCGGTGCTGCCAGCCACAACTTTCGCATTGAATGAGGTGGGCGGTGCCGCGTTTATTGAGCAGCAGTAGGGCTTGCTTGCCACTTTTGACAGTCTTGCGAATAGTATTAATCACGTCGTCTGCCAAGGTTTGGTTTTTGCTGAATAAGCCGCGATCTTTTGTGTTTATCACCTTAAAATTGCTGCCGAGCTGGCTGGCGGTGGCTACCGGTCGCTCCTTGAGGCTGATAATTTGATACTTTTTGTCGACGGCTATGCGATAGTCGGTAGCATTAGGGGTGGCCGAGCCGTATATTAAGCCGATATTCAAGGCCTTCGTTAGAGCTCCGGCGACGTGTAGAGCTGAATAATAAGGCGCTTGCTGTTGTTTATAAGACGTGTCGTGAGCTTCGTCGATGATGATTGTTCCAACGAAGGGCAGGGGCAAAAATAGAGCCGAGCGCGGCCCGATTACTACCAAAGGTTTTTTAGAATAATAAGCTCCGTACCATATGTTTCGGCGAACAGAGGCAGTTTGCAGAGAATTGTAGACAATAATATTGTCGATATATCTGCCGACCATCGACTTTAGTTGTTCGCCGAGGGCAATTTCTGGTACTAGCAAAATGATCGACTGGCCTTTGGCCAGGTGGTTTTTGATCATCTCGACATAGACCAGTGTTTTACCAGTGCCGGTGTCGCCATGAAGAATAACCGTCTCTTCTGGGTGGCTATGAATCGTAGCCAGAGCCTTAGTTTGGTCGCTAGTTAGGGTCGGCAACTTGGTTTTATTATCTTTTGCCCCAATTAGCTCAGGAGTGGGTTTGGTCGAGGGCTCGCTCTTAGGCAAAAACAACCCTACGACCGCGCCTTTGTCGAACGGGTAGTAGTCGATTGCCCAAAGTAGAGTCGCCAGACTAGCCGGAGGCAAAACCTCTTTTAGCGCTTTTTCGACGGGGTTTGTCTTAAATTTTGGCTTTTTTGACTCACCAATTACAACGCCAAGTACTTCTTTTGCCCGTAACTTTACTACTACAATCTGGCCTATTTTATACCTATTAACAGATGAATACGTAAAAATTGCCTGCTTCTTAGCAGATACACTGGCGACGGCAATTTCGTAATAATATGATTTTTGCACTTTACAGACTCCCCATCTATTCCTATACTATACGTTGTTCATATAACAATAGGTGAGATGTTAGATACATTTATTACATCACGAGTGAGGCGTAAGATTGTTGTGGTCTATGCAAAGTACCCTGATTTCAAGACGCACGTTAGGGGTCTTGCTAAGCTTATCAAAGAAGACGCCGGCAATATACAGCGCGAGCTAAAGCGCCTTGAGAAGGTCGGGTTTTTACACTCCGAAAAACAAGCTAACACCAAGGTTTATTTTACTAACAAACAGTTTGCAATCCTAAAGGAGCTTCAAGGAATTGTCCTGAAGTCGCAAAAAGTTATGCGTAAGCCTGGCCTATAAAGTACCCCAAGGTTAGTATTGCAGAAATTAACAGATTAGGATAAGATAATTAGCAATGATTCAAGTAACTAAAAAAGACAAAGCCGAGTCGACAGAGAGCCTGATTCGACGTTTTACTCGTAAGGTTCAACAGTCTGGGATGCTAATTACAGCCAAAGAGAACCAGTACTTCGAAAAGCCGATCAGCAAACGCGATAGGCGAATTAAAGCGATCTCTCGCCGAGCACGTCGAGCCGAAAAAGTTAAGAGACTAAAACTCGGACTAAAATAAGCTATGAGGGAGCGGCTCAGTCAAGATATCAAAGCCGCTCTGCTTAAGGGTGATGCCGAGGTTGTCGAGGCTCTTAGGTTCTTAAAAAACTCTGTAGATGGTTCCGAAAAGCAAAAAGGCTCTGAACTAAACGACCAAGAAGTAGTAGCGATCTTACGAAAAGAGGTCAAAAAGCGTGATGAGGCCGCCGAACTTTTTGAAAAGGGCGGCAATAGCGCGTCGGCCAGCAAAGAGCTGAGAGAAGCCGAGCTTATCAAAACATATTTGCCGGCAGAGTTATCGGAGTCGGACATTACCGACAAAATAAAGGCACTGATTAGTGATAAAAATATAGAACTTGCGCCCAGTTCTATGGGTCAAGTTATGAAACTCGCCAAAGAAAGCTTGGGCGACAGTGCCGATCCTTCGGTTATTGCTAGGGTAGCCGGCCAACTACTAAAGAGCGGACAATGATTTTAGTTGTGGGTATGGCTGGCTCCGGGAAGAGCACTCAGTGCCAGATGCTAGAGGCCACCGGACGTTATAAATGGCTGTCTGTTGGTCAACTGTTGCGTATAAAAATCGAAGATCCGAAACATAAAGCAGTTATAGCTAGCGGAGATGTTCTAGGTGACGATACCGTTTTGCCACTGGTTTCGGAATATCTAAAATCGCATCAAAAACCTGGCCCAGAACTGTTACTGGATGGATTTCCGCGATCTCTGTCTCAAGCGTATTGGCTTGCTGAGCTAAAGGACGAGCAACATATAAGCGTCACCAAAGCCATACACATAAAAGCTAGTCCTGAGACAACTCTCCCGAGGCTTTTAAAGAGAGGTCGGTCGGATGATCACGAGGCGGCCATTCAAGAGCGTTTTCTAGAATACGAAAGTATGATTTTGCCAATCCTGGAGTATTTACGTAGTCAGAATATCCCAGTAGTCGAAGTTGATGGCGAGAACACTCCAGGGGTTGTACACGCCCATATTGTGGAGGCTCTTCAGAAATAATATGAGCAAACCGTTAATTAAGACAGCCACAGAGATAGACGCAATGCGTGAGTCTGGGGCGATGTTATCTAAGGTATTGAGATTGATGGTTCAGCGCGCAAAACTAGGGATGTCGCCGAAAGATATGTCCGAGCTTGCCGCTTCTGAGCTAAAATCTTTGGGTGGCGAGCCAGCATTCTTAGGGTTCGAAGGCTTCCCGGACATCATTTGCATATCCGTGAACGATCAAGTCCAGCACGCCGTGCCGACGGCTACGCCTTTTGTGACTGGCGACATCGTGAACTTTGACTTTGGTGTGCGCTACAAAGGGATGATCACCGACGCCGGCGTCACCATTGCGATTGGTGGTAAACCACTAAACAAAGACGATGCTAGGCTACTCAACGGCACGCAGTTGGCCCGCGATACGGCTATCGAACACCTTAAAGCTGGCATACCAGTTGGCGACATCTCGGCGATTATCGAGATGGTTCTAAAAAGCCACAAACTTGGGATAGTCAAAGAGTTAGTTGGTCACGGTGTTGGACATGCGCTGCATGAAGATCCCGAGATCCCTAACTACGGCAAAAGTGGCCGCGGGCCGATCCTTCTGCCCGGTATGACGATCGCTATTGAGCCCATAGCAACACTGGGTTCGCCAGATATTTATATCGAGCGTGACGGTTGGACAATTCGGACATGGGATGGGTCTCGCTCGGCTCAATTTGAGCACACCATCCTTATTCTTGAAAACGGCTCCGAAATCCTTACAAGCTTAGAATAGCTTTGGACGCTTTAGAATAAGCGGTATACTAAAAAGTGAATATGCAAAAGAATACTTCAGTATTTGCTGGTATAGATGTTGGGTCTTCGTTTGTTCGCGTGGTAATTGGTTTTACGAACGAAGAAGGCGGATTCTCGATAGCCGGGGTCGGCGTCTCGCCATGCCAAGGTGTTAGGAAAGGGGTTGTTGTCCACCCCGAGGAAGTAGCAACCGCCATAAACGCCGCCGTCGAAGAGGCCGAACGCCAAGCCGGAGTCAATATCTCAAGAGCAACGGTGCTAATAAACGGTGCTCAGATCGGTAGCCAAAGCTCAAGAGGCGTAGTGGCTATTAGTGGTGCGGGCCGGTCAATAACTGACGAAGATCGGATGCGAGTCGAGGAGGCGGCTACGGTCATTCAAATGCCGGCAAATCGCGAGATTATTCAGGTTTTTGCAAAAAATTATTACATTGATGGCGGCGAAGCTATCAAAGACCCGATCGGCATGCAAGGAGTTCGGCTAGAGGTCGAGGCTCATATCTTGACTGCTTCAACACCGTCCCTAAAAGGGCTAGATTTTGCACTAGAAAGATCTGGAATTAGGATAAATAGCCATGTGGTTGCGGGTCTAGCCGCCGCCGAGGCAGTTTTAGACCGCCGTCAAAAGGAGTGTGGCACAGCTGTCGTTGACATCGGCGCCACGACTATGAATATTGCTATTTTAGAAGACGGCGAGATTGAGCATATTGCAGTCATACCAGTTGGCGGGCAGAACATTACCAACGATCTAGCGATTGGGCTAAAGACCGACCTCGATATCGCCGAAAAGGTTAAGCGGTCATTCCAAGGTTTGGGTAGCTTGCCTAGTTTTGAATGCAAAATTGAGCATAACGGTCAAAAACTTGTATTTGACGGACCAATGATACAGATGATTATTGAGGCTCGGCTAGAAGAAATGATGGAGCAAATAGATAAGGAATTAGCAAAAGTCAAAAAATCAAAGAAACTGCCCGGCGGAGTTGTTTTTGTGGGCGGAACAGCTTCACTCAAGGGCCTTAGCGATTTCGCCAAAGAGAAGCTAGAGCTACCCGCCATAACAGGTACGATCAAGGGCCTCAGTGGCCTTCTAGATAGTGTTAAAGATCCAGCGATGGCCACACCAGTTGGCATCATGATGCTCGACTCTTTCTTTGCTGGCGGTCACCACCAAGTGGGCGCCGAAAAGAGTTGGTTTAGCCCTTTCGGTAAGCTAAAGCGCTTGCACAAAAAACGTGGTCAGTAAAAAGTGGCTTGAGTAAGAATTGTATATTCGACTCTCGTTTTTTTATTCGAAGTTGTATAATTAGTGCTATCGTTAAGTGAGTATAAAGAGTAGTTAATAAACATCTAAGAGGTAAATAGTAATATGCCACAAGTTGCTCCAGCTATAGAAACATTTGCACGTATCAAGGTCGTTGGTGTTGGTGGCGCCGGTGGTGCGGCTGTTAATCGAATGGTAGATGCCGGAATTCAAGGGGTAGAGTTTGTTGTTGTTAACACCGACTCACAGGCCATTCATCACTCTAAAGCGCAGACCAAAATCCACATCGGCAAAGAAACGACCAAAGGCTTAGGCGCTGGCGCCGAACCGAGTGTTGGCGAAAAGGCCGCCCAGGAATCAATCGAAGAGATTCGGACGGCTCTTATCGGGTCAGACATGGTGTTTGTCACCATCGGCGCCGGTGGTGGTACAGGCACAGGAGCGGGGCCGATTGTTGCCAAGATAGCCAAAGAGACTGGTGCGCTAGTAGTTGGGTTTGCAACTCGACCTTTTGCTTTTGAAGGCGAAAAGCGCCGTCGCAATGCCGAAGTTGGTATCGCTAATCTTGCCGAGCAAGTCGATATCTTAATAACTGTTCCTAATGATCGTTTGCTCCAAACTATTGACCGTAAAACGCCACTACTCGAAGCATTCAAAGTCGCCGACGATGTACTAAGGCAGGGCGTACAGGGCATAAGTGACCTTATTACTGTTCACGGCCTCATCAATCTCGACTTTGCCGATGTGAAGGCTGTTATGAGCAACGCAGGGAGTGCGCTTATGGGCATTGGTCGCGCTAGTGGCGACGACCGTGCTATCGAAGCTGCGCGCCAAGCAATCGAATCGCCGCTTCTTGAAGTGTCAATCGACGGAGCTAGAGGCATTCTGTTTAACGTCATTGGTGGCAACGACATGTCGATGCACGAAATTAACGCCGCCGCCGAGACTATCACCGCTGCTGCTGATCCTGAGGCAAATATAATCTTCGGGGCAACGATTAATCCTGATCTTGACGGTGAGGTGATTGTCACTGTAGTTGCAACTGGCTTTGAGGCATCGTATTTCAACTCTCGCAAACAAGTTTCTAGCGCCCCAGCCGGAGGCTCAAAAGCTTCGAAAAGTGATGAGGATGACGAAAAAACTACCGATCAATCTGTTGACGAGGTCGAAGAGTCACACATAGCCGACATCGAGATGGATCTTGATAAGCCAAAAGACACCGATTCATCAGATTTTCACGACAACACGCCAGCACCAAACATTTGGGCAGTCGATGAGCCCGAAAATGAGCTAGATAAGCCATCATTTTTGAGACGGTTTCGACGCAAATCAAAGAATGACCTACCTCCAACAGATGAAAACGACCAAAAAGAGTTGTGAAAATTGCACTTGCAAGACGCTACCAATAGGTCTATATTCATTAACACAAACACTATATGTAGTGCGTTCCTTGAAGTGAGGGGAGATAAAAATGCGGTGTAGCCAGTGCCAATCTGAGGATACAAAAGTCGTCGAATCACGCGACGTTGCTGAAGGTGTTGCGATTCGAAGGCGTAGAGAATGTTTGGATTGCCATTCTAGGTTCACCACATACGAGCGAGTCGAGCAGCCCCAAGTCATCATCATCAAGAATGATGGCAATAGAGAGTTATTTTCGAGAGAAAAATTACTTTCGGGCCTACGCAAAGCTTGCGACAAAACACCAGTGACCACCGCCCAGCTAGAGCTTCTAGTCGAGGATGTCGAGAAGCAACTCTATACTAAGAACGAGCAAGAGTTGCCGTCGAGCATAATCGGCGATCTAGTGATGGACAGGTTGGCCGCTCTAAACGAAGTAGCCTATGTACGTTTCGCAAGCGTATATCGTAAGTTTAGAGACATCGGTGGTTTTGAGCGTGAGCTGACTCGGATAAGAGGCAAGAAAGCTGCCTGAGCAGTATTTCTTTCCGTGCTTCACGGGTAAACAAAAAACTAAAAAATAATAAGTAAAGTGAGGGTAAAAAAATGGCGCAGGCAACATCTTTGTCCGTTGGGAGATTTTTCACTAAAGCAAATAAGCGGGCTTATGATTCTTTGAAATGGGAAGCCAGAGAGTCACGGATTGATAATCCTAGCACTGGGAAGATTGTTTTCGAACAAAAAAACCTAGAATTCTCGACTGGGTGGTCGCAGAACGCTATTAATATCGTTGCTCAGAAGTATTTTGCTGGTACGCCCGGCACGCCAGAGCGCGAAGGCTCACTCCGGCAGCTGATTGACCGCGTCGCTGATACCATCACTCGCCACGGAGTCCGAGAGGGCTACTTTGAGACCGAAAGCCAAGCCGAAGACTTCCGCGAAGAGCTAAAGTATATCTGCGCTACTCAACGAGCGGCATTCAACTCTCCTGTTTGGTTCAATATCGGCTGGTCAGATCGTGCTCAACAGGCTAGCGCCTGTTTCATTTTAGGAGTCGAAGACACGATGGAGTCAATCCTGAATTGGTACACCGAAGAAGGTATGATTTTTAAAGGTGGCTCTGGTGCAGGCACTAATCTTAGTCGGCTAAGGTCCTCTTTCGAGACGCTTGGTTCGAGTGGTGGTAAGTCGTCTGGTCCGGTCAGTTTCATGCGTGGCGCCGACTCAGTTGCTGGCACCATAAAAAGTGGCGGTAAGACCCGTCGGGCGGCTAAAATGGTTATCTTGAATATCGACCACCCGGATATCGAAGAATTCATCTGGTGCAAAGCCATTGAAGAGCGTAAGTCACGAGTCTTGCAGGCGGCTGGTTTTGACATGAGCCTCGACGGTAAGGACGGCTTTTCGGTGCAGTACCAAAACGCTAACAATTCCGTGCGAGTAACAGATGAGTTTATGCAAGCCGTACTCGACGATGTTGGGTATGACCTAAGATTAAGGGACGGTACACCGGCTAAAACTGTCAGTGCTCGAGGAGTTTTCCGCCAAATTGCTGAAGCAGCGTGGGAGTGCGCCGACCCCGGCATGCAGTTCGACACCACTGTTAATAAATGGCACACTACTCCAAACGCTGGGCGCATTAATGGTTCCAACCCTTGTAGTGAATACATGCACCTCGATAATTCTGCCTGCAACCTAGCCTCGATTAACCTCTTAAAATACCTCAACGAAGACAATACCTTCGACGTTGCGGCCTTCAAACACACCGTCGAGGTGATCTTCACTGCTCAAGAAATATTAGTCGGCTATTCTAGCTACCCAACGGAGAGTATTACAAAGAACGCCAAAGCCTACCGTGAACTCGGGATAGGCTATGCCAACCTAGGCGCGCTTTTAATGGCTCAAGGTCTACCGTATGACTCAGAAGAAGGTCGAGCTCAGGCTGCAGCGATTACGGCACTTTTGACGGGCTATGCGTACGCCACAAGCGCAAAGTTAGCGCGCCGAGTTGGGCCATTTGCTGGTTTCCATAAAGACCGCGAGGCCATGCTAAATGTCTTGAAGATGCACAGGGCTGAGGTTTCTAAGATCAATGCCGCTCTCGTGTCGGAGGACTTACTAAGTGCCGCCACAATGTCGTGGGACGAAGCCGTCGAACTCGGCGAAATTCACGGTGTCCGTAATTCGCAGGCCAGTGTGCTGGCGCCAACCGGTACGATTGGTCTAATGATGGACTGCGACACCACTGGTGTTGAGCCGGACTTTGCGCTAACAAAATACAAGAACTTAGTGGGAGGCGGGGGCATGGTTATCGTTAACCAAACTGTTCCGCGGGCCCTTAAAACACTTGGCTACACTTTAGAGCAGACCGACGATATCGTTAGTTTCATTGCCGAGAAAAACACAATTGACGGCGCGCCACACTTAAAAACGGAACATCAGAACGTTTTTGCCTGCGCAGTTGGCTTCAATTCAATTCACTACCTAGGTCACGTCAAAATGATGTCAGCAGTACAACCTTTTATTTCAGGTGCAATCAGTAAAACAGTCAATATGCCAGACAATTCAACCGTCGAAGACATCGAACAACTGCACATCGATGCCTGGAGAATGGGGATTAAAGCCGTAGCGATTTACCGCGATGGGTCAAAGGTTGCCCAGCCGTTAAGCGACAAAAAGAAATCAGACGACAGCGAAGAGTCGAGTAGTAAAGAATCTACAGTGGTCGAACAGCCAAGCGAAGGCTTCATTGTAAGGGGCGCAGTCAAGCGCGAATTGCCTCGCCGCCGCAATAGTCACACTTACGAGTTTAAGATTGCTGACCTAAAGGGCTTTTTCACAGTCGGCGAATACACCGATGGGACACCCGGAGAATTGTTCGTGACGGTTTCTAAACAGGGGTCGACTCTGTCGGGCCTCATGGACTCGTTCGCGCGGTCCATTAGCCACGGCCTCAAATATGGCGTACCGCTCAAGAGCTATGTTAAGACCTTAATGAGCACTAGCTTTGCACCAGCCGGCATGACCGACGACGCCGATATAAAGACAGCTAGCTCAATAACAGATTACATATTCAGACGACTAGCCCTAGACTACCTGTCATTTGACGATCGCTTGGAACTCGGGTTAGCATCGTTTGACGATATGCCAGGGGCACAAGCATCGCTAGCCATGGACGAAGTGCCTTCAAAAGTACCCGAACCAGTCGCTAAAATCGAAGAAGTCACCCAGACAGTTGTCGAAACACCATCGTTAGAGACCAAATCAGCCTCAAGAGACACTATGGCACCACTTTGCTACAACTGTGGTAACCAAACCCAGCGTGCCGGCAGTTGCTATGTGTGCTCCTCCTGTGGTTCAACTACAGGATGTAGTTGAACCACCCTGAGCGCAGTCGAATGGGCGGATCCACCCCCGGCTGCAGCTAACCAGCTTACAACTATTAACGATTGGCTATGAGCTATTGGCCAAATCGATTAGCAATTGAATTGAATTACATTGCTAATGGCTATTTGCTAATTTTTGGCTAATGGCAAAATATGAGCAATTGGCCATTAACTATTAGCAAAATATGAGCTATTAACTATTAGCAATTGAATTACATTGCTAATGGCTATTTGCTAATTTTTGGCCAATGGCAAATTGCCAATGGCTAATACCCCCTGTAAGCTTTTGGCCATACCAACAGGTCTTTAAAGGATTTTATCCGCATCGTATTGACTATCAACTAAAAACTAAAAACTATATACTTGTTCCATGAAGGCATTAGTCCTGTACCACCCAGAGAGTGACCACGCCAGGAGCGTTCTGACTTTTCAGCGCGACTTTGAGCGTTTGTCTTCGAAAACAATCACTCTTCTTAGTCTTGAAACACCAGAAGGCGACAACGCTGCTCGGCTCTACGGAGTCACCCAGTATCCAGCAATCATAATTTCTGCCGATGGTGGTGAAGTTTTAAAGTTCTGGGAGGGCGAAGAGTTGCCCCAGATCAGCGAAGTTATTAGCTATATTCTCTAAACAATAAAACATGAAATTCAAAAAAGGCACCAGAAGGCCCCCAATCGAATACGAGAAAGATCTCATTAAGTACTGGAAAGACCGTAGAACTTTCCAGAAGTCTGTTGATATGCGCCCAAAAGAGAACTCCTATGTCTTTTATGACGGCCCGCCGTTCATCACCGGCGCGCCCCACACCGGTACACTCCTTAGTTCTATCGTAAAAGATGCCGTCCCTCGCTACTGGACGATGAAAGGGAAGCGAGTCGAACGTATCTGGGGTTGGGACTGTCACGGCCTCCCGGCAGAGGTTTTTACAGAGAAGAAGCTAGGCATTACAGACAAGCGCGACATCGGCACAAAGATTAGCCTCGAAGAATATATCAAGACTTGCCGTGACAATATGGTTCAAACAGGCAGCGAGTGGAACGACACCATCGACCGAATAGGTCGCTGGGTCGACATGGAGCACGCCTACATGACGATGGACAAAGAATATATGGAATCGGTTTGGTGGGCTTTCAAGCAGCTTTATGAAAAGGGCAAAATTTACGAAGGCGAAAAGGTGCTGATGTATTGTACGCGCGATGCTACACCAATTTCTAAGGCCGAAGTAGCGATGGATAACTCCTACCAAGACGTTACAGACCCAAGCGTTTATGTGAAGTTCAAGCTCGGTGGTGAAGATACCTATCTGTTAGCCTGGACGACAACACCGTGGACCCTTAACTCCAACACCGCCTTAGCCGTCAACGAATCTCTAACCTATGTCGAGGTGGAGCTTGACGGAGCGAAGTACATTCTCGCCGACGAGCTCAAAGATAAAGTTTTAACAGATGAGAAACACCAGGAGTTAGACTTCAAAGTTCTGAGAACTTTGAAGGGCTCAGAGCTAGTGGGCAAGAGATATGAGCCGTTATTCCGGGACAGAGGAGCAAAAGCTCACAAGATCTGGCATGCCGACTTTGTTCATGCCGAAGAAGGTACTGGCATCGCCCACGAATCACCGGCCTACGGTGAGGACGACTATCTTTTGTCTAAAAAATCTGACTTCCCGATGGTGCTAGACACTAACGAAGAAGGCGAATACACCGAAGGTGAATGGAAGGGTCAACAGGTCTGGGGGGCAAACAAACAGATTGCTAAGGACCTTCTGGAGCGCGGGATAGTCTGGAAGATCGAATATATCAAGCATAGCTACCCCCATTGCCATCGGTGTGGCACGAAACTAATGTATCGGGCACACCCAAGTTGGTTTATGGACATTGATGGTCAGCGCCAAGAAATGCTAGAGAAGAATGCTGACATTTCTTGGTTCCCGGAGCACATTAAAAAGGGTCGTTTCGAGAATACCGTGCAGTCAGCACCCGACTGGAACATTAGCCGCGATCGCTTCTGGGCAACGGCCATGCCAGTCTGGAAAGGCAAGGATAAATCCGGCAAAGAACTAGTTAAAGTAATAGGCAGTTACGAAGAGTTAAAAGAGTTGTCAGGGATACAACTAAACGACTACCACAGGCCTTGGATAGATGATGTTAAATTCACAATAGATGATGTCGAATACAAGCGTATCGATAAGGTTCTAGACTGCTGGTTCGAGAGCGGTAGCATGCCCTTCGCGCAATTTCATTATCCGTTCGAAAACGTCGAAAAATTTGAACACAATTTTCCCGGTGACTTCATTGTTGAATATGTCGGGCAGGTAAGAGCCTGGTTCTATTATTTGCACGCCGTAAGTATTGGTCTGTTTGGTGTTAGCTCGTTTAAAAATGTCAATGTCACTGGCTCAATCATGGGTAGCGACGGCAAAAAACTAAGCAAGTCGCTCGGCAACTACACCGACCCGAATGTGGTAATGGACGAGTTTAGTGCCGATGCACTGCGCTACACACTGCTCAGTTCGCCAGTTCTAAACGGCGAAGACATGACCCTCAAAGACAAAGACATTAGCGACGTATCCAGAAAACTCAGTATGGTCTGGAATATGTATGACTTCTTTACGCTCTACGCCGATGTCGATGGCTGGGTGTGGGACGGTGATATTAAAGATCCAACAGAAGAGTGTAATAACGTCCTAGATAGCTGGATAATCTCGCGTTTGCATCAGTTAATTGCCGAAGTCGACAAACATATGCAGGCCTACGACCTCCCAAATGCCACCAAACCAATACTGCCTTTTATAGACGACGCTAGTAACTGGTATGTCCGGCGTTCTAGAAAGCGCTTCTGGAAGTCAGAGAACACCCCAGACAAACAGATGGCTTATAAAACGCTTCATTACGTTCTGGTTCAGCTAGCTCACGTCCTAGCACCATTTACGCCGTTTTTGGCCGAGGAACTTTATCGCAAGCTAACAGGTGGCGAATCGGTTCACCTTAGAGATTGGCCAGAGGCTGGGCATGTCAATGAGTTGCTCATCGGCCGTATGGCCAGCACGAGAGAAATAATCAACGAAGGTCTTTCTCTTCGTGCCGCCGCAGGCATTAAAGTTCGCCAGCCACTAACGGCGGTGAATGTGGTTGGTCTTGAAGACGAGCTGGGCGAGGACAAAGAAGCACTTATTCCTATCTTGCTAGAGGAGCTAAATGTCAAAGCCGTCACTAGCGCGAAGAATACCGAAAAGGTATCGCTCGATACCAAAATAACCGATGAGTTAAAGAGCGAAGGGCTAGCCAGAGAAGTCATTAGAATGGTTCAAGGAGCTCGAAAAGAAGCCGGTCTAGAGGTCGACGATCACATCAAGCTCTCGCTACATGCAGATGCCAAACAGCTAGCTGAAGCTGTCGAGAAACACTCTAACACCATCAAAGCCGAGACTCTTGCCGTTAACCTCGATTTAAGCTCAAAAAGCTACGCGAATACTTCTGAAGGAGAAGTCGAAGGACATAAGCTAGCCGTGTCTCTAGAAAAAGGCTAAAGTTTTAACTCTTGCGGAAAGGGGTCTTATCTGTTAATCTCAGTCAGTAACTTTTGAAATCAATCATGAAAGCTGTAATTACAACTGGTGGAAAGCAATATCTCGTCGTTAAAGATGATGTCTTAGAAGTTGATCTAATCCATGCCGAAAAGAAGACCTTGAATTTTGATCCATTACTCGTTATAAACGAAAAAGAAACATTAGTTGGTGCGCCAACGGTGGCGGGACATACGGTTACAGCAGAAATAGTCGACGAAGTACGTGGCGAAAAAGTGCTAGCTATCCGCTATAAAGCCAAAAAACGTGTCAAAAAAGTCCATGGCTCTCGGTCAAAACTCACTCAAATAAAAATCACCTCGATCAAATAAATCGCCCTTCTCCCCACTTCTCTATACTGTATAGCTTTGCAGGGTCTGTCCTTGTAGCAAGGTCAGACCCTGCAAAACATTGCAAACAACACCAAAGGAGTCTCCTAGCGGGTCTTAAATCCACTGTCACGTTGTCGGTGGGGGTGGGGGTTGTGGTTCCCGGTCCAAACGGTTAAACTTATCCACAGGTTAGAATTTGTTCAATTTCTAGTGCTCAAGATTAAATCTAGAGTCGCTTATGTCTATTAAGTGGAAAATAGTGTTGTGCGAAACATAACAAAGTAACGTTATAAATACACAAAATTGCCAAAACTTGCACACATATTGTGCGCAATATGCTTGCTTTAATCTGGAACGACCCCTATTATGTGTGCAGGTTTGCAAAAACAAAAATAACGCAAATCAAAACAAAAATCAAAATCATGACCCGACGGTTGTATACGAATGTAATAAAACGTCGGATCCCCGGTTCTTCTTTCAGAGCAGGGGCTTTGTTGGTTTTGGGACTGTTCCTGTTCACGACATTACTCGGGTTGTTTGGGGCGTTGAAACCATCTTTATCATCGGCAGCGTCGAGTTCAACACTGACATTTCAAGCTCGGCTACTAAACACCAGTGGGTCGCTAGTCGCCGACGGGACATATAACGTCGAATTCAAGATCTATGACACGGTTGGTAGCGGGGCTTCGGCCCAAGGCGTTTGTAGCCTAAACAGCTCAACCGACGATTGTTGGTGGCTAGAAACCCGAACTGGTGCTAATAAAGTGACCGTCAAAAACGGCTACGTCTATGCCAACCTCGGTTCGGTAACAGCTTTTAGCTCGACCATTCCTTGGGATCAAGAGTTGTGGATTACCATGAACATCGGTGGAACGGGCAGCCCAAGCTGGGACGGCGAGATGAGCCCCCGTTTCAAAGTAGCTGCCGTGCCATATGCCTTTGCCGCAGCAAAACTGCAAGTCACAGACACCACCTTCACAAATAAGCTAGTGTTTGCAACACCGGCAACTTCCAGCAAGACCATAACTCTCCCCAACGAAACCGGCACTGTCTGTACTACCGGATCTGTCTGTTCCGGCTACGCTGGTTCTAGCACCTTCACACTTCAGAACGCCTACGACAACTCCAGCAGCCCTGCCCAGATCCTAACTAGCTCAGCTGCTAAAGGTATCATCGTCAAGTCCGGAGTAGGCTTTAACTCCACCACCGCCTTCCAAGTTATCCCAGACGGCACCGCAACCCCAACCCTTAATGTGGACACCACTAATGGACGGGTGGGGGTGGGGACGGCGACGCCAGGATCTACTTTACACATCGTCGGTACTGGAATTGCACCAAACACCAATTTCAATACTTCACTGGCTACTTTAGTCTCCAATACCGCCTCAGCGGTGGATGTTGGACCCACATTACGGTTTGCCGGTGAAAGTGGCAATGCCGTTACTCCATATTCATTTGCGTCGATACAAGGAGCAAAAGGTTCAGCCGTCGCTGCAGATTATCAAGGCTTGTTGAAGTTCTTCACCAGCGATTCAGCTGGAGGAAATGCTGAGCGATTAAGAATTAATGGCGTGGGCAATGTCGGCATCGGCGACACAACTCCAGCCTCCCTTTTGACAGTAGGGAATGGAGATCTCTTCCAAGTTAACTCCTCTGGTGCCATAGCTGCCTCAACCGGCATCGTCACCTCCGGTGGCTACACCCAATCCGGTGCATCTGCCAACACCTTCACTGGCGCAACTACGCTCAGCAGCACTGGGACGGCCTTAACTTTGTCGGGGGCTGCGACTACCGCAATTAGTATCTCAAACACCGGAACGACAACAGACTTAAGGCTGCAAAATGGCGCAACAATCGACAACAATACTAGCGGAATAGTCAATGTGTCTACCCTTATCCAAGGAGGGTTTGGCGCTGCCACAACTGCCGGTACTCTGGACTGGAACGATTCCTCTAACTCCAAGTCCGGAAATGGATATTCCTTGCTTCTTGGTTCTGCGACTAACGGTCCAGGGGGCGGTAACTACTTTCACCCATTCAACTTCGAGTACTCATCTAAGGATGGTAGCGGTAACACAACACAGCTAGCTCTGCCTTATGGAGATACTTCAAGTCTGAATGGAGGCTTGAAATTTCGTGGTCGTTACAGTGGCACATGGTCTGGTTGGTTAAATATCGTATCTAGCAATACTAGCGGAAACTATGGTGTTGGCACTAGCGGTACACCGTCGGCATTGCTTAGCGTTGGCGGAACGACCGGCAACTTCTTGGTTAGTGGTACCGGAGCAGTAATAGCAGTAGGAGTAAACGCCGGAGCTGGACTCATCCAAGGAACTCTAGGCCTTACTATTACTGGTAACACTAGTCTTAGTACAACAGCCGGTAACACTGTAACAGCCGGTAACAGCACCGGTGCAGTTACCCTAACTGGTAGTTCTGGTTCCACCTTTGTCTTCAACGGCGTAACTGTAGACGCAACTGAGCTTAACCGCCTAGACGGTAAAGACGCCGCCCTACTTGATGTTAACGATGCTGTCACTACAGCTATTACTGGCACAGGTGCACTAGCCTCCGGCTCCATAGCCTCCGGCTTCGGTACCATCGCTACAGCTAACACTATTACTGGTACTACCATCAATGGTACAACTGGTATTAACACAGGAGCAGTTGCCGGTACCCAAAGAATAGATAGCTCCGGTAACTTAGTTAACATAGGTACTATTACTTCTGGTCTAATTAACGG
>Ga0163144_10007442_pt1 | contig 24008 bp, 21 predicted proteins | sample OliLak19BULKMAT1_FD_123175 | JGI IMG/M metagenome (GOLD analysis project Ga0163144, IMG submission 123175) | Freshwater microbial mat bacterial communities from Lake Vanda, McMurdo Dry Valleys, Antarctica - Oligotrophic Lake LV.19.BULKMAT1 | ecosystem: Environmental > Aquatic > Freshwater >...
CAACTCGGCGCCCGAAGGGGGTGGTCGCACATAGGTGGCGGTCTCCTTCCCACCCCGTCTTCGTCGCGAAGAATCCGATTCCAACCCCTGGGCCCCCGCGTCCGCGAGGGCGACGGGAGCGCGGTCGGTTTGGGCGAATCTTGAAAGGCGACGGGAGCGCGGTGTGCACGGTCCGCCTACCCCGAGCGCAGCGCGGGACCATGCCTCATCGGTTCGTCGCGCCGGCAGGATCGGTGCTCCCGCCCCGCACCCCTCCGTCTTTCCCGCGCACGCGGGAACCCAACCCCGCTGCCTCCAGCACCGACCCACGCAGCCGCGACCAACTCGGCGGTCGAAGGGGGTGTCGCACAAACGTGGCGGTCTCCTTCCCACCCCGTCTTCGTCGCGAAGAATCCGACTCCAACCCCTGGGCCCCCGCGTCCGCGAGGGCGACGGGAGCTTCCATCCCCGGCGCCAGGGCGCGCAGCTCGTAGAGGTCGCCGCCCGCGCCGGAAAGCCGATGGCGTAGCCGAACCCCGCCCGCGGCCGCCACACGCGTACCAGCCGCAGCACCGCCTGCCCCGCGACCGGCTGCGGACCGTACAGCTCGACGAAGCGCCCGACCTGACAGAACACCAGCGCATGGTCGCCGTGTCGCTCAGTGAGGCGGCGAGAAAGGCGCTACGCGCGCAACACCGGAGAGATCCTTCAGGGGCGAAAGAGCTCTTCGGCCGCGCCTTCGCGGACCGCATCGACGCAGCGCTGAAACTCCTGCCGCCAGTTGCGGACCGCGCCCAGCTGCTTGAGGTAGGCGTCCAAGCCCATGAGGGCACGCAACAGGAACACGCGGTGGTTGGGCGAATTGAAGATTCGATGCTCGAGCGCGATGTTCGCAACCTGCATGCCGCGCTCGACGGCATCGTAGGAGCGCGGGTCGTAGTCGCCGTCGACGCGCAGCGGCGCGAAGACGATGTCGACGATGCGGTGCATCGGCCGGGGATCGTCGCCGGGATTGAGATAGCCCAGCTTCAGGTACGACTGCGCCAGCGCTTCTTCGTCGGCGGCGAGGATCGCCTTGGCGAACTCGAGATGCGCCAAGCGCAGCGGCGGCGAGAAGATGCGGATCGAGCCGAAGTCGAGCACGCCGAGCTTCGGGTGGAAGGTGACGATGTAGTTGCCCGGGTTCGGGTCGGTGTGGAGCACGCCGTACTCGAAGAGCTGGCGCCACAGGATGCGAAAATACTTCACCGCGACCCATTCTTTGAGTTCCTGATCGACGCCCGGCGCGAGGATCTCGCCGAGACCGTACCCCTCGATCTTCTCCATCGTGAGGACGCGCTGCGAGCTCAGTGCCTGGTAGACCTTGGGAATCAATACCTCATCGTCGTCGGCGAACATCCGCCGAAACAGCAGGATGTTGCGGGCTTCGTTCTCGTAGTCGAGCTCCTCGTGCAGCCGGTCTTCGAGTTCGCGGTACACCTCGGTCGAATCGAACTTCTGCCGGAATACGTCGCGTCCCAGCACGGTCAGGGTCTGCAACAACGCCTTGACGTTCTTGAGGTCCTGCTTCACCGAGTCCTCGACCCCGGGGTACTGCACTTTGACGACGACCTCGGTGCCGTCGTGCATCACCGCGCGATGCACCTGACCGAGCGACGCCGCGGCGAACGCTTCCTCCTCGAACGCGGCGAAGATCTCGTCGGGCGGCGCACCGAGTTCCCGGTCGACCTGGGCGCGAATCAGCTTGTAGTCCATCGGCGGCACCGACGACTGCACCGCCGACAGTACATCGAGCATCTGCGCCGGGAGGATGTCGTCGCGCATCGACAGCAACTGCACCAGCTTGGTGAAGGCGCCGCGCAGCTCCTGCGAGCTCTGGACGATCTTCAGCGCCGTTTGCACGTGGGTATCGAGCATCGCCGACTGGCGTTTGTCCGGATCGCGAAACGGCGACAGCAGCGCCTCGCGCAGGTATCCCGAGCCGACCGAGGTCGCGAGACCGCCGACCTTCATCGCCCGGCGCGCGCGCCCCTGGGCGAGGCCGCTCTTCTTCTGTTTCCCTTTGCTGTCGTCCGGGGCCTTCGGCATGGATCTCGAATATCCCATCCGGCGGATCGATTCACCCCCGCGGTCTACGCTTGCCTTTCGCTGCGGCGCGCGACTGCGCCTCCTCGCGGCGCCGCGCCTCGACCCAGCCAGGGCGCTCCATGTCGCGGCGCACGTTGAAGAACAGTACGCCCGCCCCGACGTCCTTGCGGACGGTCGACGCGGTAGCGATGTACGCATCGTCGCCGACGTGCAGCGGCGCGACCAGCGTCGTATCGCTGCCGACCTGCACCCGATCGCCGATCGTGGTCTTGTGCTTGTTGAAGCCGTCGTAGTTGCAGGTGATCGTCCCGGCACCGATGTTGGTATCGGCGCCGATCTCGGCGTCGCCCAAATAGGCGAGGTGGTTGGCCTTGGTGCCCGCGCCGAGCTTCGCCTTCTTGGTCTCGACGAAGTTGCCGATGTGCACGCCTTCGCCGAGATCGCTTCCCGGGCGCAGTTGCGCAAACGGCCCGATCATCGCGCCCGCGCCGACCACGGCGTCGGTGATCACCACGCCGAGCTTGACGTGGACGTTGGCTCCGAGTTGCGCATCGGTGAGCATGGCGGTGCCATCGAAGCGGCAGCCGCGACCAATCCGCGTCGTTCCGCGCATGGTCACGTTCGGCCCAATGACCGTGTCGGCTCCGATTTCGACAGCGGGACCGATGTACGTCGTTTCGGGATCGATCATCGTAACCCCGCGCTCCATCCAACCGAGGTTGATCCGCTGCCGCATCGTCTTCTCGTGCGCGGCCAGATCGGCCAGGGTGCTCACCTGCGCGCCCTCGGCGATATCGGCACGCGCATCGCCGATCGCCAAGCCAGCGCGATGCGCCTGCTCGACGATGTCCGTCAGGTAGAGTTCGGACTGGGCATTCGCCGGCCGCAGCTTGCGCAGCGCCGGGAACAGGAACTCGGAACGTGCGCAATAGAGTCCGACGTTGATCTCGCGGATGGCGCGCTGCTCGGCGTCGGCGTCCTTGTCTTCGACGATGCCGGCGACGCGGCCGCGTTCACGGACGATCCGCCCGAATCCTGCGGGCGCATCGATCTCGGCCGTGAGCAGGGAAACGGCGGCGCCGCTGCGCTGGTGCGAGCGCACCAGGCTGCGAAAGCTCGCGGCCGTGAGAAACGGCAGGTCGCCGTTGACCAGCAAGACATCGCCAACGAAATCGCGCAGCGCCGGCGCGGCCATGCGTACCGCGTGTCCGGTTCCACGTTGTTCCTTCTGGCGGGCGAAGAGAGTCGCGTAGGGAGCGCAGGCAGCACGCACCGCCTCCTCCTGGTAGCCGACGACGACGACGACAGGATCGGCACCGACGCTGCGCAGAGCATCGAGCGGGTAGGCGATCAGTGGCCGGCCGGCGAGTTCGTGGAGGACCTTCGCACGCGCGGAGCGCATGCGCGTGCCGAGGCCGGCGGCGAGGACGACGGCAGCGACCGGGCGGCGCGCTTTCATCCGACGATCTTGCGGTAGGAGCTGCTGTAGTAGATCAGCGGTTCACCGCCAAAGGCTTCGGCGGCTTCGACGGCGCCGACGAAGATCGAGTGATCCCCCGCATCGACACGCTGGGTGGTGCGGCAGTCGAGATGCGCCAACGCTCCGGCGATCCACGGCACACCCGTCGCTCCGGGGAGGGTTTCCACTCCCGCGAATTTGTCGGTGCCCGACTTCGCGAACTGGTTCGAGATCTGCTGCTGTGCAACGCTCAGAATGCTGACGCAGAATGCTTCGGCCTCCCAAAATTGCGGGTAGCTCTCGGCACCTTTGTCGATGCAAACGAGGATCAACGGCGGCTCGAGCGAGACCGAGCTGAAGGCACTGACGGTGAGGCCGCAGGGCTTACCCTCGCGTCCGAGGGTCGTGACGATGGTCACCCCGGCGGCGAACTGCCCGAGGGTCTGGCGGAAGGTTTGTTTGTCGATCGGCATCGCTCTCTCGCTCGAGTTGGTTGAAATCCCCGGTATGTCTCAGTCGCGCATCAGGGGTCCAGCGGCGCGCCACATGTGGCACGAGTCGACGGCGCCGCGCGAACTCTCGGCGCGGCGCGGCTGCCATTCGACCTCGTCCATCAGGCTCGGCATGCACTGGATCAGCGTCGGCGCCAGCATGAACAGTAGGTGCTGCAGCGACTCGGTTCCTTCGCTGCCGGCGAAGATGCGTTGCACCTCGACTGTATAGCCCTTGTACATCGTCAGACCACCGACCTGTTCGACCAGCGCTGCCGGCACCCAGCCGCTCGGCCGGTCGATCGCATGCCCGCAGCGGCGGGTGCGGCCGCTCGCCGCGAGGATGCGCATCCCCGGAACCTCGATCTCGACGTCGGCGGCTGCCTCGAACGACTCTGCCATCTCCTCCTCGATCGGCAACACGTCGGCGCCCGGCACGTAGTCGAGATCGAAGAGCAGTCCGCGCAGCAGCAAACGCAGCCCTTCGCCGCGCACGCCGTCGATGATGATGCTCCGCGAGAAGATCGGCATGCCGGCCGCAGGGACCGCAACGCTGACGGTACTCGCAGCGCGGCGTTCGCGTTCACGCGACACGGCAGCGACGACGGCCGGGCCGAGCACGCGCAGCAGCGTGAAAATGTGGAAGCAGCCGCGCGGGCCGCCGATCTGGCTGACGAGTTCGGCGTCGTAGGCACCGGCCGAAACGGACACGCCGGCGAGCGCCTGAACGCGCGGGAGGATCTGCGGACACGCCTCGCCGGCGGTACGCGGCCGCGCCGCGAATGGATAGGCGGACATCGACGGCTCGATGGCTACGATCGTCCCGTCGTCGGCGCGCAAGCGCAGCCGCACGGCCATGTCGTGGACCACCCCCGGTCCTTGGAGCTTGCCGAGGAGCGGCACGAGCCCGCGCTTGCGCAAATCAACGATGCGACCGTCGGCGATGATCTCGCCGGCATCGCCCCATACCAGGCGCAGCGACAGCATGCGGGTGTGCAAAGGCGATAGGGGGAAATTCGACATGGGGCGTGCCGGGCAGACCTCGGTCGTTTACCACCTGCGCGTGCGTGGTCAACCGCCGCCGCATGCCGCATGGAGAAGAGGTCACCAGCGGTCCGCCGCCGCCTGGAAACCGACGACGACAGGAACCTCGAAGGCGTTGCCGACCGCATACAGCCGGCAGGGGGAAGCAATCGACCGATCGGATCGACGCACGTTGCAGTAGGCAAGCGCCGTCGCAATGGCAGCGTCAGCGTTCGGTTGGTCGTAGGCGATTCCGGATACGAAAACGGCGCTGGGATTGCCGGCGATGGCGAACGCCTTGAAGTCGGGCATCGCCGTGTAACGAAGTCGGTCGGTTTCAAGACGGGTCACCGATCGCAGCTCGAGACCGAGCGGTCCCGAGCTGGTACTACAGCTGGAGCAGAGGACCAGCAGCGGCATGCCCAACGCCGCCCAAACTGCGATCACGATTCGCCTCATGGGGTGATTACCTCCTCCGCGGTCTCGCTTTGCAACCGCAAGAGCGCGAACAATGCCGGATGATCGCTCAAAGCGCGCTGGCCGCTGACGAACTCGCGCGCTTCTCCGGCCGCCTCCACCTCGATCCATGTTCGCGCGCCGTCGCGAAAGAGAATGTAATTGCGCTCGCGCCACGCTGCCAGTTCCGGCCCTGCGCCGGAATCCTGCAGTCCGAGGCGTGTGCGAAACGCGAACAGCACGTTGCGATCCCCCTGGCGGCTCGGATCGGCATTGAAGTCGCCGGCGACGATCACGGCGCGGTCGCGCGAAGTCGATTCGATCAGGCTCGCGAGAATGTCGAGTTGTTGGCGTCGCATCTCGACCGACTCGCGTTCCGACCCGGATTCGAGGTGGGTGTTGTACACATCGATCACGTCGCCGCTGCCGAGCCGCACCCCAACCCGCAAGATTCCCTTGTTCGCCCAGCAATCGGCGCTGCCACCGAGCCACTGGCCGCAAATTCCGAAGGCACGCCGGTCGATATCGCCACGCACGAAGCGCTCCTTGCGGAGGAACGTCGATACGCCGGCGCCATAAGGGGGCGAGAAGTTCGGCAGCAAAAGGGTAAACGGTGCCGCGAGGATCTTCGCGACGAGCCGCCGCGGATCGAAGCCGACGCCGGTGCCGCGAATGCCGACGTGATCCTCCAACTGTTCGCGCAGCAGCGCGTGGTACTCGAAGTCCTCTTGGAAGAGGACGACGTCGTAGCTGCGGGCGAGCCAGCCGATCGTCGGCGTCCGATCGCGCGGATTGTCTTTGGCGAAGATCCGCGCCAGGCCGTGGACGTTGTACGAAAGCAGAGCCAACGCATCCGTCGCGCGTTGGCCGTGAATCGCCGCACCGATTCGCGCCGCGCCTGTTTCATCAGCGGCCAGGGCGGGCACGAACGGTAGCGCGAACGACCAGAATGCGAGCACGAAGGGGGCGAATCGCCCAAGAGGCGTGGGGCGGCGAGAGTCAATCACGCAAGCGAGAATAGCAGGCGGAATCCGCTCCAGCACCTGCCTGAAATGCGCCGGCCCTTTCCCGCGCGATGGCGGGAAAGGGCCGGCAAAGCCAGAGAGGGCATCAGGCGATGACGCTGCGGATGACCTCGCCGGCTTCCATCGCCCGGAAGGCGTCGTTGACCCCTTCGAGCTTGATCGTCTTCGACACCATCGCCGAGATGTCGAGGCGATTGGTTTCGATCAGCTGCACGAAAAGCGGGAAGTCGCGCCGGACCTGTGCCGAACCGTACTTGGAGCCGCGGATCGTCTTCTGATCGTAGAAGATGCCGAACGCCGAGAGGGTGAACTGGGCATCGAGTCGGGCCATGCCGACGACGATCGTCTCGCCGCCGCGGCGGGTGAGGTTGTAGGTGGTGAGGATCGTCTCGGGAAGACCGATGACCTCGAAACCGTAATCGACGCCGCGGCCGCCGGTGAGTGCCTTGACCTGTTCCACGGGATCGCCCGCGGAGGGGTCGACGACATCGCTGGCGCCGAGTTGCAGCGCGGTCTTGCGCTTGAGCGGCTGGGGATCGATGGCGATGATCCGCGAGGCGCCGGCGATACGCGCGCCCTGGATGACGGCTTGGCCGACGCCGCCGCAACCAAGGACCGCCACGGTGGAGCCCGGCTTCACGCGGGCCGTGTTGAGCGCCGCGCCGACGCCGGTGGTGACGCCGCAACCGATGAGCGCGAGTTGCGAATCGGGCAGGTCGGTGTCGACCTTGACGACCGACGATTCATCGACGGTCATCGTTTCGGCAAACGTGCCGAGACCGGTCATACACAGATAGGGGTTGCCGTCGGGCCGGGTACCGCGCATCTGGTAGGAGATTTCGTTCTCCTTCTCGCACAGCTCGGATTCCTCACGCAGGCAGTGCCAGCAAGCGCCGCAGGCAGGCACGAACGAGGCGACGACGCGGTCGCCTTTTTTGACGCGGGTGACATCGGCGCCGATTTCGACGACGCGTCCGGCGCCCTCGTGGCCGAGCACCATTCCGGGCGGCACCGGCACGTAGCCGCGCATGATGGACAGATCCGAGTGGCAGACGCCGCTGGCGCCGATCTCGACGACGACGTCGCGCGGCCCGGGCGGGTTGGGTTTGAGGTCCTCGAACTCGAGGGTCGTGGCATCACCGACATAAACAGCAGCTTTCATGCGTATCCTCCTCGCCTACTCCTGCCAAGTGAACGGGTGTTAGGTCAACAGGGCGCGGCAAACGTCTGTTTTGCGCCGCGGAAATCGCGGCTTTTCGCGAACGGATGGGGAGGTGAAAAAGGGGTGGCGACGCGTGGACTCGAACCACGGACCTAGGGATTATGAGACCCTCGCTCTAACCACCTGAGCTACGTCGCCATGCCGGTGAGCGGCCTTGCGGCCTCGGGGGGTTGTATCTGGCACAAAGCGCGGCAGCGCGCAATTGTCGGCTTGTGCTCGATGCACGGCTCAAATAAACGACTATCCCATGAACGCGGCAGGTGCAGGGTTCAGGGTAGAAGGTCGGTTGACAGGACTCCTTCGGTCGATGGCGTTGTTCATTTCGAGCGCCGTCGTCGCGCTCGCCTTGGCGGGCACCGCCCGCGGGCAGGCCTGCATCGGCGACTGCGGCGGCAACGGCGAGGTCACGGTCGACGAAGTGCTCACCGGCCTCAATATCGCCCTCGGCATCCGCGACATTGCCGAGTGCGAGGCGATGGACGCCAACCGCGACGGCACCGTAACCGTCGATGAGATCATCACCTCCCTCAGTTTCGCGCTCGCGGGTTGCCCAGATACCGACCCGAGCGCGACACCGACGCGCACCGCAACCCCGACCGTTCCTGCTACCGCGACGGCGACGGCGACGGCCACTGCGACACAACCGCCTTCCATCGGACCGCTCATCACCCACTTCGGGCTCGCCACGGCCGATCGCATGGTCGTTTTCGCCAGCGGTACGACCGCCGCAGGCATCCCCATCTACCAGCGTCCGTTCGGCGCCGGCTTCTTGATCGTCGTCGAAGGCACCTTCGGCACCTCACGATCCCCGCTTGGCCAGTGCAACTCGTCCTACGACGAGTTCAGTGCCGCCGTGCGACCAGACATCCAGATCCTTTCCAGCCGCGACCTCGGAGCCGGCGATCCAGCCGTTTGCGACGGCCCGGTCTCGCAACCAACCGGTCAGGGTTGCGGTGGACGCCCCCCCTTCATCGTGCCGTTCGGCGGCATTCCGGGGATCGACCCGCCCGTGTTCGACGACAACTCGCGCGCGGTCGCCGACGCCCTCAACGACTTCGGCTGCCGGATGGCCTATCTCGGCGTCGGCGAGCCGTGCACGCTGAGTCCGGGCGGTAACCCGCGCTACGCCAACAGCCGCTCGACCGATCAGTTCTGCAGTGCCGGCGTCGTCGGAGTGGAGATGAAGTTCCCCAGCGGCGACACGACCCTCACCGCGCGCTGGCGCGACGCTGCCGGGAATCTCAGCGATCCGAGCCGGATCGTCGTTCGCGTCCCATGAGACGGCCGCACCTTGCCGCACAGCCTTGACGCCCCCGCGCGGCCTGGGCGATACGAAGACATGCGCCTCAGGTACATTCCATTCTCGCTCCTACTCATCGGAGTCCTGCTGCCGATCTCGTGCGGCGACGATTCCAACCCGCCCGCGACCGCGTCGGAGACGTGGTCGGTAGGCACCGCCCTGCCCTCCTTGCGCCAGCGCGACGCCGACGGCTTCCTCGACCTGCGCGGCATCATCCACGTGCATAGCTACTTCTCGCACGATGCCTGCGACGACATGCCCGTGGTCGATGGGGTGCGCAACGAGCCGTGCTTCCAGGACCTGCGCCGCGGCATGTGCCAGACGCGCCACGACTTCATGATGTTCACCGACCACCCGGCGGATTTCCGCGAGGCCGAATTCGAGGCTGGCCTACTGTTCCGACCCGCACACAACGACGTCCTCGTCGAGCGCAGCGGCCAGGCGGTTGCCGCTTGGGCGGGCTGCCCCGACGTCGACCCGGTACTCGTCCTCGCCGGCTCCGAGTCGTCGCGGGTGATGCCCGTCGGGCTCGAAGGCCATGTGGCGGACACGCCTGAGGAGCGAAGCGCGGTGTACGGTTCGGACCGGCCCGAGGACGCAGCGCGCCTGCGGGCACAGGGCGCGGTGATCCTGCTCGCGCATCCGGAAATGTACACGGTCGATGAACTCGCAGCGCGCGACATCGATGGCTTCGAGATGTACAACCTCCACGCCAACCTGCTGCGCCGCGACTCGCTTGCCGCGGCGCTCCGCCTGCTGCAACGACTCAACAACGGGGATCCGGGCCTGCCCCACCCCGACCTGGCGTTGCTGCCCATCGTCGTCGAGGACGAGCGCTACCTCGAGCGCTGGGGCACCGTCCTGGCGCGCGGCCTGCGCCGCGTGACCACGATGGGAACCGACGCCCACCGCAATACCCTGCCGACGCTGATGCAGGATGGCGAGCGCGTCGACAGCTATCGCCGGATGTTGCTGTGGTTCTCGAACCACTTGCTCGTCGAGCCGGAGAGTGACGGCTCCTGGGACGATCGCCATCTCAAGGACGCGTTGCGCGACGGGCGACTCTACGGCGCCTTCGAAATGTTCGGCTACCCCGAGAACTTCGCTTTCTTCGCCGATATCGGCGGACGCCGTGAGCCGATGGGGGCTGAGGTCAATCTCACCGCCGGACCGATCTTGCGGGTCCATGCCCCGCGGGTGCGCGGCCTCGACCCAGCGCTCGAGGCGCCGCAGATGACGACGCGGCTGTTACGCGCGGTCGAAGGCGGCTTCGAGGAGGTCGCGCGGGGCGGAGATGTGCTCGAGTACGCGCCCTCGCAGCCCGGCGCGTACCGGGCCGAGGTGCGGATCGTCCCGCTCCACCTGCGTGCCGATCTCGGCAGTGACGCCGACGAGTATCTCGCCCGGGACTTCGTCTGGATCTACGCCAACCCGATCTACATCGAGTAGCACGGGCGACGCACGTCATCGGCCCAGGGTGTGCCGCAAGGCATCCTCCAGGTCTTCCTGACCGAAGGCGAAGTTCGTCTCCTCGAGGCGGGTCGGCGCGACGCGCGTGCTGGCGAGGAGCATTTCGTCTGCCATCTCGCCAAACGCCAACCGCGCGGCCGCCGCGGGAACGGCGAAGAACGTCGGGCGTGACAGGACATGCCCGAGCGTCTTGGTGAACTCGGCATTGCTCACCGGATTCGGTGCCACCGCATTGACGGGACCCTCGATGTCCTCGCGGCGCAGAACGTGCAGGACGGCGCCAAGGAGGTCATCGAGGGAAATCCAGCTCATGAACTGCCGGCCGTCGCCGAGGCGACCGCCGACGCCGACGAGGAACGGCGGGAGCATCTTCTTCAGCGCCCCGTCGGCCGCACTGAGCACGACGCCGGTGCGCAGATTGACGGTGCGAATCCCGACCTCGCGCGCCGGTTCCGTCGCCGCCTCCCACGCGACGCAGACATCGCTCAGAAACCCTTCCCCACGCGGGCTGCGTTCGTCGACGAGCTCGGCTCCCCGGTTGCCGTAGATACCAATCGCCGAGGCTGCAACGAGCACTTTCGGCGGCTGCGGCAGGCGCGCCAGCGATTCGCACAGGCGGCGCGTACCCACCTGCCTGCTGTCGAGAATGCGGCGCTTCACCTCCGGAGTCCAGCGCGCGCCAGCGATGTTCTCGCCGGCGAGATGGACGACCGCATCGAGTCCGTCGAGCCGCGAACTCGCCTCCAAGCCACGCTCGACGTCCCACGTCACCTCATCGGGCGCGGCGGCGCGGCCGCGCACCGCGCGCAGCACCGTGTGGCCCCCCGTGCTCAGGAACGCTCCGAGCGCCTTGCCGACCAGCCCCGTCGCCCCGGTGATCAGCACTCGCAGCACCGGCCCGGGATAGCTCAGGTGGCGTTCGACGTCCGCGCGGGTCACGCGGTGCCGGTACGCGAACATGCGTTCGAGCATCGGTTGTACGAGTGGCCCACCGAAGACGCTGCCCAGTCCGCCGAATGGCAAGCGGTAGTCGATCTGATCGTCGAGGTAGCAAGAGTTATCGTCGACCGCTTCGAAGCGATGCACGTGCTCCCAGCGCGCGAAGGGTCCCGAGATCTGCACGTCGCAGAACTGCTGCCCGGGGATTCGATCGCGGTGCTCGGCGACCCATTGCATCGAGACCGGACCAACGCCGACGCGCATGACGAGCCGCGCACCGTCTTCGATGCCACCGCTGCGCTCGACGACTTCGACCGACGTCCAAGGCGGGGTCAGGCGCTCGAAGGCGCCATTGCGCGCGTGCCAGTCGAAGAGCATCGAGGCCGAACAGGGGATCAGGGAACGTTTGCGAAATGATGGCATGCCTAACCTCGATTGCGTACTCGGGAATGGGTGCTTACATGGCCAGCTAGACGCACCGCCTCGCGCGCCATCGCGCGCAGCATTCCCGCGAAAACGATTTCGTGGAGTGGATAGATTCCGTACCAATAGACGAGGCCGGCAACGCCCACCGGGTCGAACACCGCGCGTTGCCGTAGGATCGACCCAGCGCCCGAGGGAACGACCGAGAACTCGAGCCAGGCGCGTCCCGGAAGTCGCATTTCGGCATGCAACAGCAGCCGCCGATCGGGCTCGAAGGCCTCGACGCGCCACCAATCGACGACGTCGCCGACGACGAGTGTATCCGGATCGCGCCGACCGCGTCGCATGCCGACGCCACCAACCGCGAGGTCGACGTAGCCACGCAACTTCCAGAGGAATTGGGCATAGTACCAGCCGCGACGACCACCGATGCGGCGCGCCGGCGCAAACGCCTCGGCCGGCGGCAGCGGAATCTGGATTTCGCGCTCGTCGACGAGACGGCTACCGAAGCGCACGCCGCCCCAACTGCGCGGCGGTCCGGCTGCGGATACCGCGTCGAACCAAGCTGGCGAAGCCAGCGCTCGGTCCTCACGCGCCAGCGCGTCGGCGATCGCCGCGCCGATGCCGCGTGGTTTCACCGTGAACGCGCGGGTTGCGCTGTCGTCGGTGACCACCGTCGGATGGCAGATGCTATCGATCAACTTGCGGCCGACTCGCGCGTAGAGCGGCGTCACCAGCCCGAGCCAGAGGCTCGACAAGCGCGGTGTCAACATGGGCACGCGAATCATCCAGCGGCGCAAGCCGCGTTGGCGCGCGTACTCCCGCATCAGATCGCCGTAGGAGACGCGATCGCTGCCGCCGATCTCGAAGATGCAGCTCTCGCGTCCGGGAAGATCTATCGACTGCTCGAGGTAGTCGAGCAAGTCGGCGATGGCGATCGGCTGCGCGCAGACCGAAACCCATTTCGGCATGATCATGACGGGCAGGCGTTCGACCAAGGAGCGGATCATTTCGAACGAGAGGCTGCCGCTGCCGATGACGATGGACGCGCGCAGTTCGATCACGGCGACGCCATGTGAGCGCAGGATTTCGCCGACTTCGTGGCGGCTGCGCAGGTGAGCCGAGGTGACCACATCGGGATCGCCGAGTCCGCCGAGGTAGACGATGCGGCGTACTCCGGCAGCCCTCGCGGCTGCGGCGAAGTTTTCAGCGCCGCGCCGGTCGTCCTTTTCGAATGAGCCCGCCGTGCCCATCGAATGAACGAGGTAGAAGGCGGTGTCGACGCCGCGCATGACGGCGGCCAGGGATTCTGCTTCGAGAACATCGCCACGGACCACCTCGGTTGTCGGCGCGACTCGCGACGCGAGATAGTCCGGATGGCGCGCCAGGCAACGCACCTGGCGCCCGGAAGCCTCGAGCCGCCCGAGCAGGCGCCCGCCGACGTAACCTGTAGCACCGGTGAGCAATAGGGTCGTCGAAGACGAATCGGACATCGTACTTCAGAGTAGTCTCAATGCGACACCGAACAAGCCGGGAAATCGGGTTCCCATGGGTCACATAGGTCGCACACGTCTCATGGGACGTAGGCGACCTATGTGACCTATGGGACCGATCAAGCCGCCGCGGGCTCCGGACTCGGTAGCGGCACGCCCACCAGATTCGCGAATTCTTCCGCCTCGATGGTTTCCTTCTCCAGGAGGATCCGGGTGGCGCGGTCGAGCAGATCGCGTTTGCGCAGGATGAGTTCGCGAACGCGCTCCAGGCGCTCTTCCATGATCCGCTTCATTTCTTCGTCGACGGCCATCGCGGTTGCGTCGCTGAACGGGCGCTCGCTGCCGCCGAAACCGCCACCGAGGAAAACCGGTGCCTGACGGCCGTAGGTGAGCGCGCCTAGCGTGGCGCCCATGCCGAGTTCGACGATCATCGAGCGGATGATCTCGGTTGCGCGCTGGAGGTCGTTCTGCGCCCCCGAGGACACGTCCCCGAAGACGGTCTCCTCGGCCACGCGGCCGCCGAGGAGAACGTCGATGCGCCCGAGCAATTCCTCGCGGGTCGACAGGTAGCGGTCCTCGCCCGGCAATTGCTGGGTGTAACCGAGCGCGGCGAGGCCGCGTGGAATGATCGAGATCTTGTGCACCGGATCCGCACCAGGGGTGAGCGCGGCGACGAGCGCGTGGCCGCTTTCGTGGACGGCGACCCGTTCCTTCTCTTTCGGACTGATCAGTCGGCTCTTCTTCTCGAGGCCGGCGACAATGCGATCGACCGCCTCGTTGAAGTGGCGCGGGAAGACCTGGTCGGCGCCCTCGCGTGCGGCCAGCAGGGCGGCTTCGTTGATCAGGTTGGCGAGGTCCGCGCCGACGAACCCGGGGGTGCGTTGGGCGATGACCCCGAGGTCGACTTCCGGAGCGAGAGTCACGTCGCGGGCGTGAACCCGCAGAATCGCCTCACGCCCCTTGCGGTCCGGCCGGTCGACGAGCACCTGGCGGTCGAAGCGTCCGGAGCGCAGCAGCGCCGGGTCGAGGACTTCCGGGCGGTTCGTCGCCGCCAACACGATGATGCCGAGGTTGGTGTCGAACCCGTCCATCTCGACGAGAAGTTGGTTGAGAGTGCTTTCGCGCTCGTCGTGGCCGCCGACCATCCCGCTCGCGCCGCGGGCTTTGCCGAGCGCGTCGAGTTCGTCGATGAAGATGATGCAGGGCGAGCGCTTCTTGGCTTGCTCGAAGAGGTCGCGCACGCGCGCCGCGCCCATACCGACGAAGAGCTCGACGAACTCCGAACCGCTAATCGAGAAGAACGGCGACTTGGCCTCGCCGGCGACGGCTTTGGCGAGCATCGTCTTGCCGGTTCCCGGCGGTCCGACCAGCAGAACGCCGCGCGGCAGCTTGCCGCCGAGGCGCTGGAATCGCCCGGGTTCGACCAGAAACTGCACGACCTCCACCAGTTCCGCCTTGGCCTCGTCCTGCCCGGCGACGTCGGCGAAGGTCATTCCGGTGCTCGACTGCACGTAGAGCTTGGCCTTGTTCTTGACGAGCGGCGCCACGCCCGACTGGGGCGAGAAGCGGCGCATGGCCAGAACCCAGAGACCGACGAAGACCGCGGCGGGAAGCACGGTGGACGCGATGAAAGTCCCCAGCCCATCGGCAGCCGCACCGCGAAAAGCGACGCCGTACTGCTCGAGGGTGTCGACGAGCGCCTCGTCCTGAACCGGAACCGTGTGAAAGTACTGCGCTTCGCCTTCGACGAGCGCGTCGGGTCGCAGCCGGCCTTCGATGCGTCGGTCCGAGATGAGCACCTCCTCGACGCGGTTGTCACGCAGCGTTTCCTTGAAATCGGAATAGCTGATTTCGATGGATCGCGGCCCCATCATCGAGGACAGCCACAAACCCGCTGCGAGCACGAGGAGGACGTAGCTGATCGGGAAACGTCGACTTGCGTTCATTATGATCTCATCTCCGTGATCCCGGGATGGTAGGAGTCCGCGGGCGTCGTTGCAATCGCGATCGTGACGATTTCCACTTTCGCCCGGCAGCGCGATTCCAAGATCGTCGTCAATCCGCGAGCCGCGCGACGACGGCTTCGGCGAACGCCCGGGTGCCGAGCGTGCCGCCTAGGTCTCTCGTTTTTTCGTTGTTCTCCAGACACCCATCATAAGCGCGCTTGATGCGCACCGCAGCTGCCCGCGAAAGTTCGCAACCGCGGCTGTCGGCGATGTGTTTCAAGAGCATCACGGCCGACATCAACAGCGCCAGCGGGTTGGCGATGTCCTTACCGGCGATGTCGGGTGCCGAGCCGTGCACCGCCTCGAAGATCGCGTGCTGCTCGCCGAAGTTGGCGCCGGGCACCACGCCGAGGCCACCCACCAGCCCGGCGCACAGGTCGGAGACGACGTCGCCATAGAGATTCTCGAGCAGCAACATGTCGAAGCGTTCGGGCTGTTGCACCAACTTCATGCAGCCCGCGTCGATGATCATCTCGTCGTAGGCGATATCGGCAAAGTCCGCGGCGTGAACCTCGCGCGCGCAGCGCAGGAACATACCGTCGGTCAGCTTCATGATGTTGGCCTTATGGAGCACCGTCACCCGGCGGCGCTCGCGGCGGCGGGCGTAGGCGAAGGCCCAGCGCGCGATCCGCGTACACCCACGCCGGGTCGCCACCTTGGTACTGGTGACCACGCCGTCCGTGATCTCGTTCTCGACGCCGCTATACAGCCCTTCGGTATTCTCGCGGATGATGACCAGGTCGACGCCGGCGAAGCGGGTCTCGACACCGCGCAGGTTGCGGACCGGTCGCACCGCCGCGTAGAGGTCGAGGCGCCGGCGCAGCAGGACGTTGACCGAGCTGAATCCTTCGCCGACCGGAGTCGTGCACGGCCCCTTCAAGGCGAGCTTGCGGTTGCGAATCGCATCGAGCGTCGCCTCGGGGAGTACCTCGCCGCAGTCTTCGAGGGCGCGGATGCCGGCGAGGTGCTCTTCCCAATCGAGCGGCGCCCCGGCGGCTTCGAGGACGCGAGTGACGGCATCGGTCACCTCCGGACCGATGCCGTCACCCGGGATGCAGACCACCGGATGGCGACTCATGCCGGCACGGCCGATCCGGGCAGTCCGGCGCTCCGCGTTGGGACGGAGGGTACGAGCGGCATCAGAGCAAGCCGCGCGCCTTGGCGAGACGCTCGGCCGCGGAGTCCCAATTGACGACGTCGAAGAACTTGTCGACGTATTCCGGGCGGCGGTTCTGGTAGCGCAGGTAATACGCGTGCTCCCAAACGTCGCAGACGAGCAGCGGCACGGCGCCCTGAACGGCCATCTGCTGGTGCACCTCGGCGGCGAGCACGAGCAGGCGGTCGCCGAGCGGCTCGTAGGCGAGCACGCCCCAGCCGCTGGCTTCGGCGTTCTTCGTCGCCTCGGCGAAGTGGGCGCGGAAGGCATCGACCGAGCCGAAGCTGGTGTCGATCGCGGCAGCGAGGTCGCCGCTCGGCTTGCCGCCACCGTTCGGGCTCATCGAGTTCCAGTAGATCGTGTGAAGAATGTGGCCGCTGCCGTGGAATGCGACGGCGCGGCTGAGCGGCTTGACCGCGGCGAACTTGCCCTCGGCGCGTGCCTGGACGAGGTCGGCGAGAGCCTTATTGAGGCCGGCGACGTAGCCGGCGTGGTGCTTGTCGTGGTGCAACTCGAGGATCTCGGCCGACAGGTAGCCGTCGAGCGCATTGTTGGCGTAGGGCAACGGGGCGAGAGAATATTCCTTTACACTCATGCATGTACTCCTTCGTACGGTCTTCGAGATCGGTTTTTCGCTACGCCCGGCGGGGGCGCGACTGTCGCTCGTTTTGTCATTTCTTCTAGCCCGCAAGTGCTGCGAATGGAATGCATGGCCGGCATATCGTCACCTGAATCGTCGCCATGAACCGCGGGCGACCGCCGCGCCGCTCGGGTCGGGGCTTGTTCCGCCTCGCGTTGCTGTCAGGCTTACAGCAGGAGCGCCGTTGCAGCCGCAACGGCATGAGGAGCAACCGATGACCTTCACGACATTCGCTTTTCCCCTGCTGGCAGGAGCGTCGCTCGCCAGCGGCGCCGTCGCCGCGCCCTTGGCGCTGCGTGGGCTCGGCATGGCGTTACTGCTGTGCCTGATTGGCGGGGCGGTGGCCTTCTTCGCCCGCGAGAGGCTCCAGCGCAACCGGCGCACCCAACCGCGTTTGCGCCTCGTGCACACCGCCAACGCCTGGGGCTACTCGGATCGCGCGACTCTCGACGAAAGCGCGGTGGGCCTGTAGACCGGAGCCGCGCCCGCGCCAACTCGATTCATGCAACAACGCGTCCTGATCGCCGGCTGCGGCTATGTCGGAACCGCACTCGCGGCACACCTCGCGGCAGACGGGCATTCGGTCTTCGGCCTGCGCCGGACGCTCGTGCATATGCCCGCCGGCGTCACGCCGATTGCGGCCGACCTGACCGAACCGGCATCGCTGACAGCGTTGCCCACGGGCCTCGATAGTGTCGTCTACGCTGCTGCGGCCGACGGCCGCAGCGAGGCGAGCTACCGCCGCGCCTACGTCGACGGTCCGGCATACCTTCTGCGTCACCTCGAGGATCGCGGCGAGCGACTGCAAAGATTCGTCTTGGTGTCGAGCACGGGCGTCTACGGCCACAGCGACGGCAGCTGGGTGAGCGAAGAGACGCCGACGCAAAGCCGCGGAACGGGAGCCGTGCTCGAGGAGGGCGAGAGGCACTGCCTCGCATCACCCTACCCCACTGCCGTGCTCCGCCTCGGTGGCATCTATGGCCCGGGACGCCGGGGGCTGATCGACCGCGTCCTGGCCGGTGCAGCCGGCTGTCCGCAGGGTCCGCCGATCTACACGAATCGTATCCACCTCGAAGACATCGTCGCCGCCATCGAACACCTGCTCATCGTGCCCAACCCGCGCGAGGTCTACCTCGGCGTCGATCACGAACCGGCCGACACCTGCACGGTGGCGCACTGGCTTGCCGCTGCTACCGGCGCACCGGCGCCGCACCCGGAAGCGCCTCCGGCGGTGCGCGCCAACAAGCGCTGCCGCAACGACCGCCTGCTCGAGTCGGGTTTTCGCTTCCGCTATCCGACGTTCCGCGAAGGCTACACCCAAGTGCTCGGCGAACTCGGCCTGCTCAAGAACAGCTGAGCAGTTGCTTCTTCAGAGACCTGTCCATGGGATCGTCGCCGAGCCAGATCGAGAAGTAGGCATTGGCGAAGTCGGCCCCCTCGATGACGCCCTTGACCACCCCATTGAGCGCCAGCTCGGTGCCGCGTCCGGGGATGTACGTCAGCGCATATCGGTCGCCCGGCTTGACGTCTTCGTACAGGGAAAGGATCTGATCGAGTTGCGGGCGCAGGCGCTCGAGGCGCTCGTTGCTGAGGTTCTTCACGACCAACTCGTCACCCGCCGTGCCGATCGCCTCGCCCTCGATGTCCCAGAAGTAGTTGATCTCCAACCGCTTCGGAACATCAGCGAGCACGTCGCCGGCGGCAGCATCTTTTTCCCTGTAGAGCGCCGCGACATAACCCTTGAGAACGACCATGTAGCGCATCAGTCCCATGCAACTGAGTTCCAACTCGACATCGTTGACGGCGAGCGTTTCCGGAAAGCGCACCCCCTCGATCTCGCCTGCCGCCAGGGCGGGAGCAGGTCCAAACGCCAGCGCCAACAACAATATCCCGATCCACAGTTTTCGCATCGTCGTCACTTCCTTCTTTCTCGGTCTTCGGCTCGATCTTCAGGTGTCGTCACACGTGATTGCGCAGCATCAGCTCTTTCGGGTGCGGCTCCCCACCAGGTAGACGTGTCCGCCGAGATACTCCAACCCGAAGCGCCGGACGTAAGGGCGGATCAGGGTGAGCGGCACGATCAAAGGGACGAGCTTCGTTCGTTCTAACCCGACCGCCGCACGGCTGCCAGCCGCGATCGTCATTCACGTCCATTGAGGCGAGCGAACGCGGCGAGCGCTTGCTCGCGCGCGACGGCGTGGTCGACGATTGGGCGCGGATAATCGCTGCCGAGAGCGACGCCCGCGGCAGCGAGAGTGCACGCATTTGCCGTCCAGGGTTTGTGTACCACGGCATCCGGCAATTCCCGCAGTTCGGGAACCCAACGCCGCACGTAAGTACCGCGTGGGTCGAATTTCTCGCCTTGGGTGATCGGGTTGAACACGCGAAAATACGGGGCCGCGTCGGCACCGCAGCCCGCAGTCCACTGCCAACCAAGAGTGTTGCTGGCGAGATCAGCGTCGACCAGCGTTTCCCAGAACCAAGCCGCGCCGTCCTGCCAGGGGAGCCGCAGGTCCTTGACCAGGAACGAGGCGACGATCATCCGCACCCGGTTGTGCATCCAGCCGGTCGCCCAAAGCTCGCGCAGCCCGGCGTCGACGATAGGATAGCCCGTCTGCCCCCGTTGCCACGCGCGCAGGGCGACGGCGTCGTTCGCCCACGGAAAAGCCGCGAAAGCGGATCGCAACGGACGTTCGGGGGTTTCGGGGAAATGGAAAAGCAGGTGGTGCGCGAACTCACGCCAACCGACCTCGGCCAGGAACTTCTCCGCTCCGGCGACAGCGCCGGGGCGGGCATCCCCTGCCCCCGCTACGTCGATATGCTGCCAGATCTGCCGCGGGCCGATCTCCCCGAAGTGCAGGTGCGGCGACAGGCGCGAAGTCGACGCCTCCCCGGGAACGTCGCGCCGCTCGGCATAGCCTGCGATGGGGCCGCGGGCGAACTCTTCGAGCCGTGCATGGGCGCCGTCCTCCCCGGGCGTCCAGGCAGCACGCATTGCGGCGGCCCAATCGATCGCGGGCTCCAGGCGGAGGTCGGCGAGATCCAATCCTGGCGGCCAAACCGTGGGGGCGTCCAATCGCTGCGGACGTGGTAGCGGACGCGACGGGGCGAGCTGCGCGCGACATGCGCGCCAGAACGGGGTGAACACCTGGTACGGACCGCCGGTCTTGGTCGCAACCTGCCACGGCTCGACGAGTAGCGCGGCATTGGCGCTTTCGACCTCGACCCCATCGGCGCGCAGCGCACGCTCGATCTCCGCATCGCGGGCGACGACTGCCGGCTCGTAGCGGCGATTCCAGAACACCGCCGTTGCACCGGTCTGACGAAGCACCGCACGCAGTGCAGCCAAGCTCGGGCCGCGCAGCAGTAAGAGGCGCGAACCGAGCGCACGCAAATCGCTGTCGAGCGCAGACAAGGACTGGTGCAGCCACCAACGCGCGGCTGCGCCAGGCGCCCACCGCCCTTCCTCGTCGGGTGCCCAGATGAAGAGCGGCACGACGGTTGCGCCGCGAGCGACGGCGGCGTGGAGCGCGGGATTGTCGGTGAGACGCAGATCCTGGCGGAACCACACGATTGCAGGTCGAGCCATCATGCGATCAATCAATAGCGGAAAGACGCGCCGAGAGAACTCTTGCGACGAAATCGCAAGCTTCTGTTTGTTTTTGTCTGGACAAACCTTGACGGAGGTTGATACAAGGGGTAGGGTGCCTAGCAAGCGGAACGAATCACCGCCCGAGGAGCTCGTTGATAAGCCATGCGCACCCCAAATTCCGTCATGCCCGCGCAAGTGGGGAAATACGATTGGTGCGCGATTCTGGGCCCCCGCGTCCGCGCGGGCGACGGAATTTCGGGAACGTCAACAGGCTGCTCAGCACGACACAAGGAGTGCATCCATGGAAGCCAAGATCATCATGTTCCCAAGTAGCGGTGGCGGCGACGTCGGCGTGATCGAACACATGCTCGCCGGCGGCGAAATCGTCGCGGCGCAGGTTCCTTCCTCGGGTTCGTGGTCGCGCGAGAAGAAACTCGCCGCAGCCGCCTTCACCTCCGCTCTCATCAATATCCGCGACCAGGCCGCAAGTGCTCACCCGCGCCGGTTGCGCGAAGTGACCGAAGACGTCGACTGGGTGATGGCCGACGATTTCGACTGGCCCTACTCGTTCGTCCGCCTCTGCGAGCTGTTCTCGATGAACCCCGCCTGGGTTCGCGAACGCGTCAACGCCTGGCTCGCGTCGCCGCAGACGCACACCGGACGGCGTTTCTCGGCGCACCGGCACGCGGCCTGACAGGATCGGCCAGTTCCCGCGTTGTCGCGCGCCAGGACGGTGCGCGACGTGACTCCAGCGAGGCCGGGTTGCCGTGGTGTTCCTCCCCCCCCCCCGAGGTTCACGCAGCGGTCCCCCACCCGCGTCCTCGCTGGAGATACCCCTTTTGAATGGGGATGCGGCTGGTTCGAAACATTCGAGACCTGGTATGGAGGCCACGATGTCGCGCAACGTGAGCGGCTGGGCAAGGTGCATATGACTCCGAGAGGTGGCGACAAGAACTATCCGATCCGAACCGTCGCCAAGCTGACCGGGCTGACACCCGATCTGATCCGCGTCTGGGAACGCCGCTACCGCGTCGTCGAGCCGGTGCGCGGACCGCGCGGAGCGCGGCTCTACGGCGACGAAGACGTCGCCCGTCTGCAGGTTCTAGCGCGGGTCGTCGGCGACGGTAGGTCGATCGGCGACGTTGCGCACCTGCCGATGGCTGACTTGGAGAAGATGGTGTTGCCAGGGACTGCGGCGGCGCAGATCTCGGTGCCGGCGCCGACACTCGACGCGATGCTCGCTGCCATCGAGCGCTTGGACATGGCCGCATTGGAACGTTCGCTCGGCGACTCGCTGCTGGCTCTCGGCGCCGCCCGCTTCGCCCCCGAGGTGGCGATGCCGCTGCTCTCCGCCGTAGGTGAGCGTTGGCTTTCTGGCCGGCTCAGTATCGGCCAGGAGCATCTCGTGACCAGCGCCTTGCGCAACCTGCTCGGCGCGCTGTCGCGCTCCAGCCGGGATCCGGCGGCGCCCGCGATTCTCCTGGCCACACCGAGCGGCGAACGCCACGAGTTGGGGCTCCTCATGGTCGCGGTACTCGCCGCGGAGCAAGGTCTCGGCTTCTACCTTCTCGGCGCCGACGTGCCTGCGGCGGAGATTGCGGACACGGCGACCAAACTACGCGTTCGGGCCATCGGCCTTTCGTTCGTCGGTGAGGTCAACCGGCTTGCAGCCTCGCAGGCATTGCAGCAACTCGACGCGACACTGCCGCCGAGCGTCGAGCTTTGGATCGGCGGCGGCGATGCACACCATGTGCGCGCCCTGGTACCCGACAGCCGATCGCTGGTCATACAATCCATCGAACAATTGACCCATCACCTGGGGAGATTCCGGCAGCGATCCGCCTTCTCCTGAGTCCGCATCGCGCCCGGTCTGGTCGCGCATTGTCCTTGCGGCACTGCAGATGGCGGGTTAGCCTCGAAGCCGGTGGCAGCTCGCGCGAATCCCGGCCACCACGCGAGGTTGTCCCGTGCGTCATTCCTGGTTACTGCGCCTTCCCCTGCTGCTCTTGCTCGCCGCCTGTTGGTTGCCAGCAGCGACGAGCGCCCAGATATCGTTGATTCCCGCAAACCGACTCCCGGTCGCACGCGCCCCGGACTTCGCGGCTCTCGGTGATCTCGATGGCAATGGCGGCGCCGAAGCCGTGGTCGCGTCCCCGAACAGCAGCATCCTGTCGGTATATTCCGCGACGAGTACCGGGGTACTCGCGAATCGCCTCAGCCTGGCAGTCGGCAACATCCTTTCAGGAGTCGCCGTGCGCGACTTCGACGGCGACAGCACCTTCGACGTACTGCTCGCCAACGCCACCCGTGGCGCGAGCAATGGCAATCTGTTGCTGCTCCGCGGCGTCGGCAACGGCTTTCTCGGCAGCGTCGAATCATTTCCGCTGCCGATCAGCGCCATCAGCGCCTTCGCCGTCGGCGATTTCGACGGCATCAGCGGCCCTGACGCCGCGATATCGACGGGACGGCGCAGCGAGATCGTCGTGCTCCTGAACGACGGCGGCGCGTCTGGATTCACGGCTGCGCCCCGGTTCGGACTCAGTCGTGAACCGCGACTGCTGCGGGTGGGCCGGCTCGATGCGACGGGACGCGACACGATCGTGGCCCTGAACACAAATACGAGTGGCAACGAGGAGATCGCCTTCGTGCGCCTCGATGCGGGCGTATTGGTGCAGCCTATCGCACCGATTCGCATCCCCGGCACCGACCCGGTCGACTTCGTCCTCCGCGACTTCGACCGCGATGGCGTCGTCGACATCGCCGTCCTTCAGAAGGAAGACGCGCGGAGCTTCTTCATCACGATCTTGCGCAATCAAACAGTCGCCACCCCTACCGGGAGCGTCGGCACGGGAAACTTCGCCATTCAAGCGCAGATCATTTTCGATTGCCCGACAACGGCGGCCGGCGACCTCACCCGGTGCATCCCGGAATCGCTCGCCGCCGGAGACTTCGATCGCGATGGATTCAACGACCTCGCCGTTGCCATGTCGCGTCCGTCGGAAGTCATCTACTTGAACGGCGTTGGCGGCGGTGACTTCGGCGTCGCCGGGCGCTTCCAGAACACGAACTCCGACGAGCCGACCACGCTGCTCGCTGGAGACATGACCGGCAATCGCGCCGCCGACCTGTTCATCGGTGACATCGGCAACAACAGCGTCACCCTGCTGCGCGCCGACGTCCCACCGGTTGGCGACGACGGCACGATGTGCGGGCTCGGCAGCGAATGCGCCTCTACCGTCTGCCTCG
>Ga0163144_10007443_pt1 | contig 24007 bp, 24 predicted proteins | sample OliLak19BULKMAT1_FD_123175 | JGI IMG/M metagenome (GOLD analysis project Ga0163144, IMG submission 123175) | Freshwater microbial mat bacterial communities from Lake Vanda, McMurdo Dry Valleys, Antarctica - Oligotrophic Lake LV.19.BULKMAT1 | ecosystem: Environmental > Aquatic > Freshwater >...
AGGGCGTCGGCTTGCGCCGCTGCGGCGCGTGCTTCGTCAGCACAGACGGTGATGTAGCTGTTGATCCCGCTGTCGAATTCAGCGATCCGCCCGAGGTAATGCTCAGTGATCTCGCTGCTCGAATAGCGGCGCGCCCGGAGATCCGCGGCGATGTCGGTGACGGTCTCGGCGAACATGGGGAATCTACTCGATCACCCGCGGCACGAGGTAGTAACCCTCCTCGACCAGTGGCGCGCCAGCCTGCAGCGCATCGCGATCGATGGTTTCGGTGACGAGATCCGGGCGGCTGGCGGCGATTGCATCTACGGCATGTGCCAGTGGCTCCACGCCCGTGGTGTCGACTTCATTCATGGCTTCAACATAGGCGAGGATTTGCGACAGCTGGCCCGCGTAGCGGGCGGCATCGGCGTCGTCGATCCGGATACGCGCCAGACGCGCGATTGCCTCGATCCCAGTCGCACCAATGCTCATCGCCGAAACCCGTTATATGTTGAAACGCAAGGGAAAAACACGCCTTAACCGGCTTGCCGAAAGCCATGACCGCTGCTACATTACGAGCCGAATTTTCAAGCGCGTCACGCGCGGCGTGAAGCATCTCCAGACAGTCTGGACACGGGTTGCAAAACGGCTCGCTGCGCGCGATCGAAGTCTACCACGACCATTTCGAGTCTGTCGGCCTCACATTCCCGTCTTCACGCGAATCGTGCTGCGTCATCAAAGCTCTGTTTCGAGCCAGGGAGCCCAGGGAATGTTCAAAATGCTGAGGGGCGTGTTTTCCAACGATCTGTCCATCGATCTGGGCACGGCCAACACGCTGATCTACGTTCGCGGCAAGGGTATCGTGCTGAACGAGCCGTCTGTCGTAGCGATACGTCGGGGCAAAGATTCAGGATCGAAACAGATCGCCGCAGTCGGCATCGAGGCCAAGCGCATGCTGGGTCGCACGCCGGGCCACATTGAAGCCATCCGGCCGCTGAAGGATGGCGTGATCGCTGATTTCACGGTCACCGAGAAGATGCTGCAGCACTTCATCCGCAAGGTGCATGGCAACTCGATTTTCAAACCGAGTCCGCGCGTGCTCGTATGCGTGCCCTGCGGCTCGACACAGGTCGAGCGCCGCGCGATTCGTGAATCCGCCGAAGGCGCTGGCGCCCGGGAGGTGTATCTGATCGAGGAACCGATGTCGGCCGCAATCGGCGCCGGCATGCCGGTCAGCGACGCAAGCGGTTCGATGGTGCTCGACATCGGTGGCGGTACCACCGAAGTCGCTATCATCTCGCTGAACGGCATCGTGTACTCGGACTCGGTGCGCATTGGTGGCGATCGCTTCGACGACGCCATCGTCAATTACGTGCGCCGCAATTACGGCAGCCTCATCGGTGAGGCCACCGCCGAGCGCATCAAGCACGAGATCGGCTGCGCTTATCCGAGCAACGAAGTGCGCGAGATCGAAATCAAGGGCCGTAACCTCGCCGAAGGCTTGCCGCGCAGCTTCACGCTGAACAGCAATGAAATCCTGGAGGCGCTGCAGGAACCGCTGCAGGGCATCGTGCAGGCGGTGAAGACTGCACTGGAAAAGACACCACCTGAGCTCGGCTCGGACGTCGCCGAGCGCGGCATGGTGCTGACCGGCGGTGGCGCACTGCTGCGCGACCTCGATCGCCTGTTGATGGAAGAAACCGGCCTGCCGGTGCTGGTGGCTGACGATCCGCTGACCTGTGTCGCGCGGGGCGGTGGCCGCGTGCTGGAGATGATCGAAGAGCACGGCCCGGAAATTCTGGCGCTCGAATAGAGTCGCCGGTGCCCGCGCACGGAGGGGCAGATCCATCAAGCCGCTGTTCACAGATGCGCCTTCGGCAACGGCCAGGTTTGTCGCCTGCCTCATTCTGTCGTTTCTGCTGATTTCGATTGATCACCGTCAGCAGAATCTCTCTGCGCTGCGGGCAGCCTTGTCCGTGGCGGTCTACCCGGTACAGTACCTCGTGACCCTGCCGGTGCGAATGGTGGATTCCATCGCCGGCAATCTGCGCTCGCGCGATGCCTTGCAGGAAGACAATGCGAATCTGCGCGCGGAGAATCTGCTGATGCGCGCCCGCACTCAGCGCTACGCAGCGCTCGAACAGGAAAACCGTCGTTTGCGGGAACTGCTCGATTCGTCTCCCGTGCTCGGTGAGGAAGTCGTGATCGCCGACGTACTGGCGGTCGACGCCAATCCCGCCGCCCGCCAGATCCTCATCAACAAGGGCAGCCGCCACCATATTTATGTCGGACAGCCGATTGCGGACGCGCAGGGCGTGCTTGGCCAGGTCACGCAGGTGGGCCCGTTCTCGAGCACCGCGATGCTGATTTCAGACGCGCGACACGCGCTGCCGGTCCAGATGAACCGCACGGGGCTGCGCGCGATTGCGGTCGGGGCCGGCGAATCCGACAGTCTGCTGCTCAGCTTCGTGCCGACCAACGCCGACGTATTGCCGGGGGACCTCGTTGTCAGCTCCGGGCTCGACAAGCGATTTCCGGCGGGCTATCCGGTTGGCAAGGTGCAGGATGTGTCGGTGGTGCCAGGCGAACCGTTCTCGCGCATCGTCGTCGAGCCGGCGGCGCAACTCGGCCGCTCGCGCGAAGTGCTGCTCGTGTGGCCACAGTCGAAGGCGCAAACGCCAGTGACAACGCCGCCCGCGGCGACCGCCGCGCCATGATGCAGGGGGCGCGCTGGGCGGGGGCTGTGGCGCTCAGTCTGATCATCGCCTTCGCGCTGACCAGTGTGCCGCTCCCGGATTGGGCAAATCCGTGGCGGCCGGCATGGGTCGCGATCGTTGTCATGTACTGGTGTCTGGCGATCCCCGAGCGCGTCGGCGTGCTGACCGCCTGGGCAGTTGGCCTCCTGCTCGACGTTCTGCATGGCGCGATTCTCGGCCAGCATGCGCTGGGGCTCGCCTTCGTGGCCTACGTGTCGGTGCTCTATCATCAACAGGTGCGCGTGTTTCCGCTGATTCAGCAGTCGCTGGTGGTGGGCTCGCTGGTGTTCCTGTATCTCGGCGCGATGCTGCTGACGTACAACCTGCTCGGTTCGCGCCCCTACAGTTCGCAGTATCTGCTGGGCGCCGTCACCAGCGCGTTGCTGTGGCCCTGGGCCTACATCGTGCTGCGCGATGTCCGCCGCAAGTCCTCTTTCTAGGTGCTGCAATGAACTTCGGGCCGCGCAAGAAGGCGCAGAACCGCGACGTGCAGGTGTTCAACCGGCGCATCCTCGTCGCGATCGTTGGCATGCTCGCGCTGATCGGTGTGCTGGTGGCGCGGCTCGTCTATCTGCAGTTGATGTCCCACGACCACTACACCACGCTGTCGCTCGAGAATCGACTGCGGGTGTTGCCGATCGCGCCGACGCGCGGGCTCATCTACAGCCGCGACGGCGTGCTGCTCGCCGATAATCGCACGTCGTTTCTGCTTGAGGTGGTGCCGGAGAAGGCAGATGACGTCGAGCATGCAATCGGCCGGCTGCGCCAGTTCATCGCGCTAGACGACGATCAGCTTGAGCGCTTTCGCACGGAAATCCGGCAACGTCGGCGCTTCGACACCATCCCGCTGAAGAACAATCTGACTGAGCAGGAAGTGGCGATCTTTTCCGTCAATCGTCAGCAGTTTCCGGGCTTCAATATCACCGGCCGGCTGACGCGCTATTATCCATTGGGTTCCCAGATGGCGGCGGTGGTCGGTTACGTCGGCCGTATCAACGAAGCGGAACTCAAGCGGATCGATACCGCCGACTACAGCGGGACCACTCACATCGGCAAGGAAGGGATAGAGCGCTTCTATGAAGACGTCCTGCACGGCACGGCCGGCTATCAGCAGGTCGAGGTCAATGCCGAAGGGCGGGTGCTGCGTGTCGTGGAGCGCTCAGCGCCGGTTCCCGGCCGCGATCTGCATCTGTCGATCGACACGCGGCTGCAGGCTGCCGCGATTGATACCTTGCAGGGCCGCACGGGCGCCATTGTCGCCATTGAGCCGGCCACCGGTGCGGTGATCGCGTTCGTCAGCAACCCCAGCTTCGACCCGAACGAGTTCGTCAACGGCATCAGCACGAAGCTCTACAACAGCCTGCGCGACTCACCTGACCGGCCGCTGTTCAATCGCGCGTTGCAGGGTCTTTATCCGCCGGGTTCAACGATCAAACCGATGATGGCCGCCGGCGCGATCGAAACGGGCGTGCGCCAGGCGGGCGATCGCACCTATTGTCCGGGCTTCTTCCGCTTGCCGAATGTGTCGCACAAGTATCGTTGCTGGCAGAAGGCCGGCCATGGCGGCGTGGACCTCGTGCGCTCGCTCGCCGAATCCTGCGACGTCTACTACTACGCGCTGGCCAAGGACCTCGGCATCGATCGCATGCACACGCTGCTGACCGATTTTGGCTTCGGCGTGCAGACCGGTGTCGATCTCCCCAACGAACTCGCGGGGCTGATGCCCTCGCGCGAGTGGAAGAAGCGCGCGCGCAAACAGCCGTGGTACCCGGGTGAGACACTGATCAACGGCATTGGCCAGGGTTTCATGCTGGCGACGCCGCTGCAGCTTGCCTATACCGCAGCCATTGTGGCCAATCGCGGGCACAAGCTGAGTCCGCGCGTCGTCTCCCGGATTGAGAACCCCGCCACCGGGGAGGTCGAACAGGTCCAGCCAATCGTCAGCCCGCCGGTTGCCATCACCAAGCCCGAAGCCTGGACCGCGGTCGTCAATGGCATGCACGAAGTGGTGCAGGGCGCGCGTGGCACCGCGCGCGCGACCAGCGTCGGCGCCGCGTACCAGTTCGCCGGCAAAACCGGCACCGCGCAGTTGTTTGGCATTCGCCAGAACACCACGCTAAAGAATGAGGATGTCGTCAAGCACCTGCGGGATCACGCACTCTTCATTGCGTTCGCGCCACTGGAACAGCCACAAATTGCGCTCGGCATCATCATCGAGAACGGAGAGTCCGGCAGCAAGGCCGCGGCACCGATTGCGCGCGCGCTGTTCGATGCTTACTTCCTGATGACAGGCTACGACGATGCGTCTGGGTAGGAGCGGCAACCTGCTGGTCGATCTCCACATCGATGCGCCGCTGGTGGGCGGCGTGCTGCTGCTATGTGCCGTGGGATTGTCGGTGCTCTACAGCGCGTCCGACCACTCGCTCGAGGTCGTGGGCAAACAGGCCGTGCGCATGCTGACGGGTTTCGTATCGATGCTCGCAATCGCGCAGTTGAGCCCGCTGCGACTGGCGCGGTGGTCGCCAATGCTCTATACGCTCGGCATGATCTTGCTGATTGCGACCGCGATCGTCGGCACCGGCCGCGGCGCCCACCGCTGGCTCGAAATCGGCCCGCTGCGCTTTCAGCCATCGGAAATCATGAAGCTCGCCGTACCGCTGACGGTGGCGTGGTTTCTGAGCGGCAAACTGCTGCCGCCGCGGCTGTCGATGATCGGCGCGAGCCTGCTGATCATCGCGATCCCGGGAGCCTTCATCGTGGAGCAGCCCGATCTCGGCACCGCCATTCTGGTGATGGCGGCAGGGATGCTGGTGCTGTTCTTCGCGGGCATCTCGTGGCGGCTGATGGGGATCGCGGCCGCCGTCGGCATCATCTGCGCGCCGATCGCGTGGTACACGATGCACGGCTACCAGCGCCAGCGCATCATCACGTTGCTCGACCCGTCTGCCGATCCGCTGGGGGCTGGTTACCACATCATCCAGGCAACGATTGCAGTGGGTTCGGGCGGCTGGTCCGGCAAAGGCTGGCTGAACGGTACGCAGTCGCACCTCGAATTCCTGCCAGAACGGGCCACCGACTTCATTTTCGCGGTTTATTGCGAGGAGTTCGGTCTGCTCGGGGTGCTGGTGCTGCTTGCGGCTTATCTGCTGGTCCTGATTCGGGGTATTACGATTGCGCTCAACGCACAGGATGGCTTCAGCCGCCTGATTGCCGCGAGCCTGGCGTTTACGCTTTTCATCTACATCTTCGTCAACATGGGGATGGTGACGGGCCAGTTGCCGGTGGTCGGTGTCCCGCTGCCCCTGATCAGTTACGGGGGCACTTCACTGGTGACGATCATGACCGGCCTTGGCATCCTGATGTCGATTCAAACCCATCGACGCTTTATTGTAGAATCGTGACACCCACCAGATATTGCGGTAGTAAAACCATCGCCTCCAACCTGTCGAGTAGCAAAGTGTCCGCCGCCGCCTGTCCCCAACAGGCTGACCGCCGTGGCTTGCGCCCCCTGATCTGGGTCGCCGGTTTGCTGGCGCTGTTTGCCGCTGCTGCTCCGGCCGCCGGCCGGCTCGATGCCGGCGAGATCACGCGCTTCGTTGGCGAGATGAGTACGCATCACGGCTTCGATCCAACGGCCCTGAATGCGCTGTTCAGCCGCGCGGCGCGTCTGGACAGCGTGCTCGCGGCGATCTCCAGGCCTGCCGAGTACAAACCCTGGCATGCCTACCGCCCGATTTTCCTGACGCGCGATCGCATCAACGGTGGCGTCACCTTCTGGCGCGAACACGCGGCGGTGCTTGCCGATGCCGCCAAAGTCTCCGGTGTGCCAGCCGAGATCATTGTCGCGATTATCGGGGTCGAAACCTCCTACGGGCGCAATACCGGGAGTTACCGGGTGCTCGACGCGCTGGCGACCCTCGCTTTCCACTATCCGAAGCGCGCACCCTTCTTTCGCAGCGAGCTGGAGAACTTCCTGCTGCTGACGCGAGAAGAAAACATGGACCCGATGCAGCCCACCGGATCCTATGCCGGCGCGATGGGTTTGCCGCAGTTCATGCCTAGCAGCTTTCGCAACTATGCGGTCGACTTCGATGCCGACGGGCGGCGCGACATCTGGCGCAATCCGCGCGACGCGATTGGCAGTGTCGGCAACTATCTCAAACGTCACGGCTGGCAGGCTGGGGAAGTGATCGCGACGCCGGCAGCACAGTCGGCGGCGAACGCGGTGCAGATCAGCGACACCATCGAATTGAAGCACACGCTTGCCGAATACGCGGCGCTCGGCGTGCGGCCGCTCGAGGCGCTCGGGCCGCAGGCGGAAGCCGCGCCGGCGGTGCTGCTCGCCTACGAAAGCTCCGCGAGCGCCACGGAATACTGGTTGGGCTTGCGCAATTTCTACGCGATCACTCGCTACAACCGCAGTCCGAAGTACGCACTCGCCGTCGTGCAGCTGGCCGATGCCATTGCGCGCGCACACGCCAGGGGGGCAACGCCGTGAACGGTGGCGCGCGCGGTCGCCTGGCCGTCGGTGCGCGTCCTGGGGTTCGCGTGTGCATCGTACTGCTGGCAGCTGCCCTGACGGGCTGCGGGATGTTCGGTAGCCGTGATCCGGCCCCGGTAGCGATTGCCAAGGCGGTGGCGCCCAAGCGCCCGCCTGCCGCGGGCGCGGTTGGCGAACCCCTGAGCCGCTACGGCAATCCCGGGTTTTATGTCGTCAGCGGCGTGCGCTATGTGCCCTTGAAGAGCGCCGACGGTTACGCCGAACGCGGCATCGCGTCATGGTATGGCCCGGACTTTCACGGCGAGCTGACCTCCACCCGGGAAGCGTACGATATGTATCAGATGAGCGGTGCGCACAAGACTCTGCCGCTGCCGTGCTGGGTGGAGGTGACGAACCTCGAGAACGGGCGCAAGGTGCGGCTGCGGATCAACGATCGGGGTCCGTTCAAGGATAACCGTATCCTCGACCTGTCCTACGCGGCGGCGATGAAGCTGGATGTCGTGCAGAAGGGCACCGCGTTTGTCGAAGTCAGAGCCGTCGCCGGGCCGAGCGTACCGCCCGTGCGCAGTGCCGCGGCCGCGCCGCCGATGTCGTCTGGCGCCCCACCGAAGATGTATCTGCAGGTTGGTGCGTTCGGTGACCGCGCCAACGCCGACCGCATGCGCCAGGAACTCGAGCCCTCACTCGGCGCACCGGTGCGCGTGTATGAGGACACCAGCCATGCGCCGCCGCTCTACAAGGTGCAACTCGGCCCGATCCGGGATGTCACCCATGCTGATCAGTTGTTGTCGGCGCTGGCGACCGTGGGCATCGCCACTCACCACTTTGTCAATCAATGAGCCTGCGCGCCCCGGATCAGAGCGGCGCGCCGGACGGATCGATCACCCTATGAAGAGTATCATCGGCGCATTATTCGTCGCGCTGTTTGTGGGCACCGCGTTCGCGGTGGAATTCCCGAACATTCCGGCGCCGCCGGATTTGGGCATGAAGGCCTATCTTCTGCTCGATTACGACACCGGCGAAGTGCTCGCCGCGCAGGAACCGGACATGACAGTGGCGCCGGCCAGCCTCACCAAAATCATGACGACCTACGTGGTGGCCGACGCGCTGCGCAAAAAACTCATCAAGCTCGACGATCAGACGGTCGTCAGCGAGAACGCGTGGAAGCAGGAAGGCTCGCGCATGTTCATTGACGTCAACAAACCGGTAACCGTCGATGAACTGCTGCACGGCGACATCATTCAGTCCGGCAATGACGCAAGTGTTGCGCTGGCCGAGCATGTCTCGGGCACCGAACAGACCTTTGCGGCCGTCATGAACCAGCACGCCGAAACATTGGGCATGAAGGGCTCGAAGTTCGCGAACAGCACGGGGCTGCCGAGTCCAGACACCTTCACGACCGCGCGTGACTTGGCAACGCTCGCCCGCGCGCTGATTCACGATTTCCCGGACATCTATGCGCTGTTCAAGATTCCGGAGTATCGCTACAACGGTATCACGCAGCAAAATCGCAACGGTCTGCTCGGCAAGGACCCGACCGTCGACGGCGTCAAGACCGGGCATACCGAGGCGGCGGGCTACTGTCTGGTGGCTTCTGCGAAACGCGATGGCATGCGCCTGATTTCGGTGGTGATGGGCGCAGCCTCCGATGGCGAGCGCTCGCGTGCGAGCCAGGCTTTGCTGAACTATGGCTTCCGCTTCTACGAGACCCGCAAACTCTATGGTGCCGGGGCAAAGATCGCGGCAGCGCGCGTGTGGCAGGGCGAAACCGAAAGCGTCGATCTCGGTGTGACGCGCGATGTTTACGTCACGTTTCCACGTGGCCGCTATGACGAACTCGATGCCAAAGCAGAGATCAACAATCTGATCACGGCCCCCGTGACCACGGGACAACAGCTCGGCGTGGCGCACGTGAAGCTCGAGGACAAAGCGGTCGCCGAGGTGGCCCTGACGGCGCTGACGGATATCCCGGAGGGCTCGTTTGCGAGTCGGATGATCGACCGTGTCATGATGATGCTGGAGTAGCCGCCAGGGCACCGCGTGATGTCACTGTGCTATTTGAACGGAGAGTACCTGCCCCTGACGGAAGCCAAAGTGTCCGTACTCGATCGGGGCTTCATGTTCGGCGACGGGGTCTACGAACTCATTCCGATCTTTGGCGGCCGCGCCTTCCGTCTCGCACAGCACCTCGCGCGCCTGGAGCGCAGCCTCGCCGCCATCGGCATCCCGCAGCCGCTGCAACCAGAAGCCTGGGCCGCGCTGATCGCGCGGCTCGTCGCTGTCGAGGCCACGCCGTCGCAAAGCATCTACATCCAGATCACGCGCGGCGTCGCGCCGCGCAATCACCTGCCACCAACCGGCCTCACGCCGACAGTCTTCGCGCTCGCAACACCGCTGACACCCGTTGCGCCGGAAACGACGGTCACCGCCGTGCTGCGCGAGGACTTTCGCTGGGCACGCTGCGATATCAAGTCCATCTCCCTGCTCGCCAACGTGTTGCTGCGCCAGGAAGCCGCCGCCGCGGGGACTTATGAAGCACTGCTGGTGCGCGACGGGCTCATCACCGAAGGCGCCGCGAGCAATGTGTTCGTCGTTACCGATGGCCGTATCCGCACGCCGCCGCTGTCTAAACACCTGCTGCCGGGCGTGACGCGCGATTTGATCGTTGAGCTGCTGGCAGCTACCTCAGACGCGGTGCTCGAAGTCGACATCACGCGCGCAGACCTGCTCAGCGCGGATGAAATCTGGCTGACAAGCTCCGGCCGCGAACTCGCGGCGGTCAGTCATGTCGACGGCGTGCCCGTCGGCCATGTTTGCCCGGGCCCCGTGTACCGCCGCGTCGCCGGGCGCTATGCCGCGTTCAAGGCGTCGGTGCGGGTTGAGTAGGTGATATTGGCCACCGAGAACACCGAGTAAAGGTAGATTTCTGACCGCGGGAGCGAGAATGCCGATATCCGCTTGACGCGCCGCAATTCCTGGACATTCACTTCGCGGGCAATCGCTGCGCAATCAATATTCTTCTCGTTTTTCCCTCGGTGTTCCCGGTGTTCCCGGTGGCAAATAAAGCCTACGTCCGCAATCCAACCCCACGTTTCAACAGCCACATGCTGAGGGCGAAGAGCGCCACGCAGAAGGCGATAATCACCGCGAAGGCGAGACCGGTGTCGATGTCGCTGACGCCCAGCATGCCGTAGCGGAAGGCGTTGACCATGTAGAGGATTGGGTTGCCGAGCGACACGTTCTGCCAGAACGGAGGCAGCATGTCGATGGAGTAGAACACCCCGCCGAGGTAGGTCAGCGGCGTGAGGATGAAAGTCGGCACGATGGAGATGTCGTCGAATTTCTTCGCGAACAGCGCGTTGATGAAGCCGGCGAGCGAGAACAGGGCGGCTGTCAGCACCACCACGGCCAGCGTCGTGAACCAGTGCTCGACGTGGATTTCAGTGAAGCACAGCGCGGTGGCGGTGACCACGACGCCCACCACGACTCCGCGCGCGATGCCGCCGGCAACGAAACCAAGCAACAGCAGCAGATTCGGCATCGGCGAGACCAGCAGTTCTTCGATATGACGCTGGAATTTCGCGCCGAACAGCGACGACACCACGTTCGCGTAGGCATTCGTGATCACGGACATCATGATCAGGCCCGGCGCGATGTACTGCATGTAGTCGAAGCCGTGCATCCGCCCGATGCGCGGGCCGATGAGATTGCCGAAGATCACGAAGTACAGCGCCATCGTGATCGCTGGCGGCAGCACCGTCTGCAGCCAGATGCGCATGAAGCGGCTGATTTCCTTGTTGACCAGCGTCGAGAAGGCGATGAAATAGCCGCGGGCGGTGATGACAGGGGGCATGCTTCTCGCGTCAGGTTGCGGTCTGGGGGCTGCGCTGGCCGTCCTGCACCATGCTGACAAAGAGCTCTTCGAGCCGGTTCGCCTTGTTGCGCATGCTGACGACCGAAATGCCCTGCGTGGACAGAAACGAGAACAAGTCGTTCAGTGAATAGCGGCGATCAACGATTGCCTCGAGCGTGGTGCTGTCGACAAGGCGCATCGCGAAGTCAGCGTGTACAGGGGCCGTGGTGACCGGCGCGCTGATATCCAGCACGAAGGTTTCGGCGTGCAGTTTGGCGAGCAGTTCTTTCATCGTCGTGTGTTCCACGATGCACCCGCGGTCGATGATCGCGATAGTGCGGCAGAGCCGTTCCGCCTCTTCCAGATAGTGCGTCGTCAGTATCACGGTAGTGCCGCCACGGTTCAGTTCGGCCAGGAAGTCCCACATTGAGCGGCGCACTTCGATGTCGACGCCGGCGGTCGGCTCGTCGAGGATGAGCAGGCGCGGTTCTTGCACCAGCGCGCGTGCGATCATCAGCCGCCGTTTCATGCCGCCGGAGAGGGTCCGGGAGCGATCCTTGCGCTTGTCCCACAGGCCGAGCAGGCGCAGATACTTTTCTGCCTGCGTATTCGCGCGAGCGCGCGGCAGACCGTAGAAGCCGCCCTGATTGACGACAATCTCGAGCACCGTTTCGAACTGGGAGAAATTGAATTCCTGAGGCACGACACCGAGCATGGCTTTGGCCGTTTCGAAGTCGTCGTCCACATCCACGCCGTAGACACGGATCGAGCCGGCTGATTTGTTGACCAGCGACGTAATGATGCCGATGATCGTTGATTTGCCGGCACCGTTCGGGCCAAGCAGCGCGAAGAAATCGCCGTCGGCGACGTCGAGATCGATTCCTTTCAGCGCCTGATGGCCATTGCCATAGGTTTTGGTGAGGCCGTGCAGTTCGAGTGCATTCATGATGGTCGTTCGTGGCGAAGTCTCGACGGGCGCGCTGGAAGCGCGACGTACGCTGGCTACCAGCCGCCACCTCGGCCGATGGCATCGGTGATCTTCCGACGCTGGGCATCGCCTACGGCCTGCAGCGCAAGCATCAGCTTGTTGTCGTGGTTGACGACCAGCTGAAAGTAGCGCTTGGCGACGCGCACGAGCGTGGTTTTGCCATCCGCACGCACATTGGCGTTCCGTTTGCCTGTGCCATCAGGCAGTAGCGCCTGTTCGCCAAAGTAGTGGCCCGGGGTCAGCCTCGCCAGCACGACGATCTTGCCCTCGTCGTCCATCACGAATACTTCGGCTACCCCATCGAGGACGATGTACATGGAGTCGCCTTCATCGGCTTCGCGCAGAATAATGTCGCCTTCGTTGTAGCTGATGGTTTCGGTCCACTCCGTCACCCTCTCGAGATCGCGTGGCGCCAGGCTGCGGAACAGGCGCACGCTGTGCAAGAGCATGCGTGCGCGGTCTTCATCGGTGGCCTGTTCGGGACCACCGGACAGGCTGAAGTCCTCTGCTCCCGCCAGACCCAGCGCCACATTGCCCTTCGCAATCCGGAACAGCTTACAGGCGCTCAGGGTGCGCACCGTCGCGTTGCGGCGGCCGGTCGAGCCGGGCAGCAGGGCTTGTTCGCCGAAGAATTCGCCGGCCTTGAGCGTTGCGATGGTGATTTCGCGGCCACCGACCGCGGTGATGCGCACGTCGACGGCGCCCTCGAGCACGATGAACATGCAATCGCCGGTGTCGTCTTCGGCGACGATCAGCGCGGCCGGGTCGAAACTGACGACGCCATTGTCGGGAGCATCCACGATGCGCTGCAGTTCGTCTGGCGCGAGCGAGTCGAAAATCGGCACTCGCCGCAGCAGATCGACGCTTGCGCGCAGCATCACCATGAAACACTCCAGGCTTGGCCGGGATCGGCAGGACCGGAAGTTTACAGGGCTGACAGGGCTACCGGAACAACCAGCGGGCGACGCGGCGCAGGAAACCCGGCGGCGGTGGCAGTTCGAGCGGCGGCGGCGGCAACAACCGGCCCAGCGCGGCGATCGCGATCGCCTCCGCCTCCTCCCGGATCGAGTCGACCGACAGCTCGAATGCCCGCTCTGCGTGCGCCATCACGCGTTTGAGGACGAGCCTGTTCTCCGCCTTGCAGGCCTTGAACAGATGACGGATTTCGGCCCGGATATGGTGCGCGATCGCTGCCTGATTGACCGTCACGGCGTTGCGCCTGAAGACGTTGTAGATCTGTTGCCGCCCGTAGTAGGAGTAGAAGGACACCACCTGGATTAGCAGATTGCGGGCCGCCAGCAGCATGATGCCATCGATGTTTTTGGCCACGTGCTGATTGCCGACGGCGTTGAAGATCGTGCTCACGATTTCGATCAGATCGTTCGCCGGCACGAACATCACTTCGCTGTTGACGAGGAAGATGCCGTCGACGGTGGCCTGGACGGAACGCATCTTCTGCTCGAGTTCGTGCAACCGCCGTACCGCGTCCCCGACGTCGTGGATCAGATTCATGCCGAGGAGGGTCGTCACGCAGTCGTGGCGTTCCCGCGCTTCATGCAGGATGCCGTTGAGCTCCTGCAGTTCCTCGGCGCTGAAGCCGCTGCCCAGGTTGTCGTAGAGATATTGACTGGCGTGCACCAGTGCTGCGCGCACCTGGTCGCGATAGGCTTCGAGCACCCGCACCTCCTCGCGCGTGAGGCGGTTCAGGGTGGCGCGAAATTCGTAGCGCGTGAACAGCTGACATGCCGGTGAGTATCCATTCAACAGATCGTGCAGCGCGGAGTAGCTGCCGATCGCCTCGGCGAAGATGAATCGTTGGCGCAAATCCGCGTGCTCGGGCATGTAGTGCAGCACAGGCGGCACGCGCGCCGGGGGCGAAGCGCCCGCTGGCCCTGGACCCTGCTCGTCGAGCAGCCGGACCGTACGGTCGAACAGCTCCTGCGTGCGATCGGATGCAAACGCCACGACTTCCACCCGCTCGCCGCGATTGACGCGCGCGATGATGGTCAAGTCGAGGGGCGAGTCGAACACCGGTGCGACGGGCGGACCGGCGGACTGCAACGCGATGGCATGCATGGTGTCGGTGAAATGTCCTGCGCTGGAGCCTGGGGCCCCGGGCCGGCGACGACCGCCGCGGGTGACACCTGTATAGCGCCCCGCACGACCCACGCCCAACGACGGCCGCTGGAGCTGCGATGCGAATCACGCTTACATTAAGCGGATGGAAAGCCCGAAACTGATCGTGATGCGGCACGCGAAGACCCAGCTCGGCTCGCCTGCGGGCGACGATGCCAGCCGCGCACTGACGCCGCGGGGCAGCGCCGATGCGCTCGCCATGGGCGCCTGGCTCCAGGGCCAGTATCCGGCGCTGCCGCAGATCGTCAGTTCAACGGCGCTGCGGACCCGGCAGACCGTCGCCGCGTTGACCGCAGCCTGGGGCCAGACGCCGCCGCCGACCATCTGGGAACCGTCGCTCTACCTTGCGGATCTGGCAACTTTGCTCGGCGTCATCGAGCTGCGGCGCAAGCAAACCCTGCTGCTCATCGGCCACAATCCCGGGCTCGAGGATCTGTTGAGCTACCTGGTCAGCGACCCCGGGCGCAGCGTGGGTTCACCTAAATTCATGCCGACGAGCGCAGCTTACGTGCTCGAACTGCCCAGCCGACCGGGGACACCCGCGCCAGGCAGTGCGGTGCTCCTGGCGCATATGCGGCCGAAGCTGCTGCCGTGGCCTTGACAGGCTGGTCGATACGCAGGTCGATCAGGGTCCCCAGGGCAGCGCGCTCAGAGATAGAACACGACGGGAAACACCAGCGCGGCGACGATGTAAACGACCCATTCCAGATTGCGCTCGGCAAGCCAGCCGGTGAAATGCAGTATCAGGACCGCGATGGCGATCAGATAAAACATCCCGAACAGAATATTTCCCATGCCCCAGCGCTCCACACCACATCGGCCCGATTCTAGAGGGCAAGCCGTCGGTAATCACCTGCCGCGTGTGGCAATTCGTGTCGGTCGCCGCCCGCCTGCCGGGCGCGCATGAAAGCGGGCGGGCTGCTCGACGTGTTGGGCGCCGCCACACCGGGCGGGTTGGTCTGTCTCGTGGGTGCCGGCGGCAAGAAGAGCACCATTTACCGGCTCGCAGCCGCCTTCGTTGGCCGTCTGGGGATCACGGCGACTGCGCACATCGAACATTTCCCGCAGGCCTACGCGCGTGACGCGGTGGTGACGGCCGAGCCTGACATCGTCGAGCGCGTCTGCGCAGCGGCCACCGGGGTGCGTTGCCTCGCGTTCGCCAAACCCTGCCCGAACCCTGGCCGGCTGCTCGGTGTCAGCGTCGTTGAACTCGCCGAAATCCGCGCCCGGGCCGGCTTCGACCTGCTGCTGGTGAAAGCCGACGGCGCGCGCGGCCGCATCGTGAAAGCGCCGGCGGCGCACGAGCCGGCGATCCCGCCGGGGGCCACGACCGTCATCGCCGTGGCCTCGGCCCACGCGCTCGGCGAGCCGCTGACCGGGCGCATCGCGCATCGGCCGGACTGCATCGCCGCGGTCTGCAGGCTCGCCGAAGGCGCGCGCTTTGAAGCCCGGCATCTCGGACGGCTGTTGGCGAGCCCGGCGGGCGCCCTGCAGGGCGTGGGTGAGGCGCGCGTTGTGCCGCTGATCAACATGGTCGACGATGAGCGCATCGCCGACGAAGCGCGGCAGGCCGCCGTCACGGCGCTGAGCCTGACGGATCGCTTCGATTATGTGGTGCTGGCTGCCATGCGCCGCCTCGAACCCATCGTCGAAATCGTCCGGCGTTAAGAACCCTGGTCGCCTTTCCCGGTCACGGAGAACACGCAGGATGGAAGCAGAAGAGAGGGGAGAGGGGCGACGTCATCGCGCCCCGTGCGCACGGTCACATGACCATGCAAACTGAATCCGCACTGACGTTCCCCTGCGATTTCCCGCTCAAGATCATGGGGCGGGCGAGTCCCGACTTCGACACCCTGGTGGTCGAGATCGTCTTGCGGCATGTGGGGGAGCTGCGCGAAGGCGCGGTTAACGTGCGGGCGAGCAGTGCTGGCAGTTACGTCTCGGTGACGGTGACCGTGCAGGCCGCGAGTCAGGACCAGCTCGATGCGCTGTACCGGGAGTTGTCCGGGCACGAGCGTATCCTGATGGTGTTATGAGCGTGCTGTCCGCCAGCGGATCCGGCGGTGCGCCGCTCGTCGTGCGCCGGCTCGGGCGCGTGCCTTATGTCGAAACCTGGGAGCGGATGAAGGCCTTCGTCGACGCGCACGACGCCCAGACCGTCGATGAACTCTGGCTGCTCGAACACGATCCGGTTTATACCCTCGGCTTGGCCGGGGATCTGCGCCATCTGCTGAACCCGGGCTTGACCCCTGTCGTCAAGACCGATCGCGGCGGCCAGGTGACCTGGCATGGCCCGGGACAACTCGTGGCCTATACGCTGCTCGACCTCAAACGTCGCGAGCTGGGCCCGCGTGAACTGGTGCGCCTGCTCGAGGAAGCCGTGATCCGAACCCTCGCGGCCTGCGGGCTCGAAGGGCAGCGTCGGCCGCGTGCGCCGGGCGTGTATGTCGGTGCGGCCAAGATAGCCTCGCTCGGCCTGCGCATCCGGCGCCATTGCAGCTACCACGGGCTGGCGCTCAACGTCGCGCCCGATCTGGCGCCGTTTCGCGGCATCAATCCCTGCGGCTACGAGGGGCTGGCCGTCACGAGCCTCGCCGAGCTCGGGGTCGACGCCGCACTGGCGGGTGTTTCGCAGATGCTGGAACACTCGCTGATGGAGGTCCTCGGCGCGTCTGATGCATCGGGCGGCGGCACGGCCGATAATGAACACAATATCCCAGCCCCGGTCGCGGGCGGAGCGCAACCCCGATGACGGACCAGACGATCTCCCGCGCGCAGCGTGGCGCGGACAAAGTGGCGAAGATTCCGGTGAAGGTCGAGCCGACCGTCGGCCCGCTGCCGCGCAAGCCAGCGTGGATCAAGGCCAAGGCGCCGACCGATCCGCGGGTGCTTGCGCTGAAGCAGCTGTTGCGCGAGAAGTCGCTGCACACGGTCTGTGAAGAAGCCTCCTGTCCGAACCTGGGCGAGTGTTTCGCGCACGGCACGGCGACTTTCATGATCATGGGCGCGCTGTGCACGCGGCGCTGTCCGTTCTGCGACGTAGCCCACGGCAGGCCACTGCCGCTCGATCAGGGCGAACCCGCGCACGTCGCCGAAGCCGTGTTGACGATGGGCTTGCGCTACGTAGTGATCACGTCGGTCGATCGCGATGACCTGCGTGACGGCGGCGCGGCGCATTTTGCGGCCTGCGTGTCGGCCGTGCGCGCGGCCTCGCCGCAGACCCGCATCGAGATCCTCGTCCCCGATTTTCGCGGCCGCATGGCGCGCGCGCTCGATGGCCTCAGTGTGGCGCCGCCGGATGTGTTCAATCACAACCTCGAAACGGTGCCGCGTCTGTATCTGCAGGCGCGCCCGGGATCGGACTATGCGTGGTCGCTCGATCTGATTCGCCAGTTCAAGGCGCGCTTTCCCCAGGTGCCGACGAAATCCGGTCTGATGCTCGGCCTCGGCGAGGAAATCCCGGAAGTCGAGGCGGTGCTGCGCGATCTCCGCGCGCACGATTGCGACATGGTCACGATAGGCCAGTACCTGCAACCGAGCCGCGCGCACCTGCCGGTCGCGCGTTATGTTGATCCGACCGAGTTCGTCGCGCTTGCCGAATACGGTCGCACGCTCGGTTTCGACAACGTGGCCAGCGGTCCGCTGGTGCGCTCTTCTTATCACGCGGATCGTCAGGCGGCGGGGGAAGCCATCAGCTGATGAGTTGCCCCGCCAGGAATCTCCGCCATTCGCCTGGTTTCGAACGGCGCTATGCTGCCGCGCATCGTCGCCATCGCGCCGAGATGACCGCTCCTCGTGCTTTGTCTCGCTTCCCGACCCCGACGCGACCGCTCGACGCTCATCACGGGACCGCACGCTAGCGCGCCGCACGCGCGACCGCCGTGGATATTTTCTTCATTTACCTCGCCAAGGGGCTGATGCTGCCGCCGGCGGCGAATCTGCTGCTGCTCGGACTCGCCTGGTGGCTGCGCCGACGTCAGCGCCGGCTGGCCGGGGTTCTCGTTTTTTTCAGCGTGTTCACCCTGTATGCGGGGGCAACGCCGCTGGGTGCAGCACTGCTGGCGAAGGGGCTCGAAACTGCGCCACCGTTTGATCTCGCCAGCGACGCGGTGCCGCGGATCGGGGCGATCGTGGTGCCCGGCACGGGGCGCTACACGGACCCGCCCGAGTATGGCGCCGACACCGTCTCCAATCGCACGCTAGAGCGGCTGCGCTATGCCGCGCGGGTGTACCGCACGACCGGCTGGCCCATTGCCACGGTCGGCGGCGCGCCGCTCGACACGGCCGCACCCGAAGGCGTGCTGATGGCGGAAAGCCTGCATGAGGATTTCGGTGTGCCCGTGCGGTGGATTGAACACACCAGCCGCAACACGGCGGAGAACGCTCAGCATGCGCGCGCGATGATCGAGGTGGACTCGATCCTGCTCGTGACGCAGGCGATGGACATGCCGCGCGCGCAACGCGCGTTCGCCACCGCCGGCTTCGACGTGACTCCCGCACCGATCGGCTTCGTCAATCGGGCAGGGGAGTTCACCTTTGGCCCCTTCGATTTCCTTCCCGAAGCCAACGCGCTCGCCGTCACGCGCGTGGCACTGCATGAGTATCTCGGCCTGCTGTGGTATGCGCTGCGCTATTGAGGCCCGGGTGAATCAGCTGGCTGAGCGCTAGCATCGGCTACTGGTGTCGTGCCACCGCAAGGGCAGATGGCGGCGGACCCGCCGCGAGGCACGGAGGCTGGGCTGACGCAGGGCGAGCGAGATCGACGCGGGCCCCGGTAGCGCTTAGCTGCCTGCAGGTCCTTTCGCATCACCCTGGTCCTGCCGGGCACCTGCATGCACCGCCTCGACGCTGGCATCCACCTGACCCCGACCCAACTGTGCGACGAGCCGGTCGCCGGTGGTGAACTGCGTGGCATCGCGTGCGATGGCGCCGTCTGCGGTGCGCACGATGGCGTAACCGCGGTCGAGCGTTGCCGCCGGGCTCACGGCCCGCAGCGCCCGTTCGGTTTCGCGCAGCCGGGCATGCTGGCGCTCGAGGAGGGCGGGCATTGCCGCGTGCAGGCGGCGGGATTGCGCATCGAGGCGCGCGACCGCGAGCGCCAGGCGCCGGGCCGGCGTCACCGCCGACAGCGCGCTGCGGGCGGTGGCCAGTCGCGCACGTCGGAGCTGCAGCACGGTCTCCAGTGCCTGCGGCAGGCGTCGTGTCAATTCATCGAGCCGCTGGGCGTGTTCCTCGAGCCGGCGGCCCGGATGACGGAGGCGCGCGATACTCGCGTCCAGCCGTTGCCGGCCAAGGGCCAGCTGATGGGCCGCCGCGCGCTGTACACGTGCTTCGAGCAGCCCGAACCGTCGCAGCATCTCGCTGCGATCGGGCGCGCAGATCTCGGCGGCGGCCGACGGTGTCGGTGCGCGCGCGTCGGCCGCGAAATCCGTCAGCGTGAAATCGATTTCATGGCCCACGCCGCTGACCACGGGAATGCCCGAGGCGCAGACCGCCCGCACCACCGCTTCTTCATTGAAGGCCCATAAGTCTTCGAGCGAGCCGCCGCCGCGGGCGACCAGCAACACGTCACATTCGGCGCGCCGGTTCGCCGCCTTCAGCGCGGCAATGATTTCCGGCACCGCTGCCGCCCCCTGCACTGCGCAGGGGTAGACGATCACGGGGATCCCGGGATTGCGGCGGGCGAGCACGTGCAGGATGTCGCGCAGCGCCGCGCCGGTCCCCGAGGTCACGACACCGATCGCCCGCGGCCACGCCGGCAGGGGGCGCTTGTGCGCGGCATCGAACAGACCTTCGGCGGCGAGCTTCTGCTTCAGCGCCTCGAACTGGAGTTGCAGCAGGCCTTCGCCGGCGGGCTCCAGATGCTCGATCACGAGCTGAAATTCTCCGCGCGGCTCGTACATGCCGACCCGCGCATAAGCCAGCACCTGGCTGCCCTCGGCCACCTTGAATCGCACCTGTTGGGTCTTCATGCGGAACATCGCGCAGCGGACCTGCGCCGAGAGGTCTTTCAGCGTGAAATACCAGTGGCCTGAGGCCGGGCGCGCGAGGTTCGAGATTTCGCCCTCCAGCCAGAGCGCACCGAAATTGCCCTCGATCACCGCGCGGACCTCGCGGTTCAGGCGCGAAACGGAGTAGATGTCACGGGTGCCGGCACTCATCCGCGCATTAAACCGCAATCCGGGCCCCTCTGGCGCGCGGCGCGCGACAGGTCGCGTTTACCGCCCCCGCCCCGACCCCTATAATCCCAGTCCTTCCCACGCAGCAAAAACGGTGCCCGCCATGCGCATTTCGGGCGATGGTCTGACTTTCGACGACGTCCTCCTGCTTCCGGATTACTCCGAGGTACTGCCTCGTGACGTCGATCTCCGGACCCGCCTGACCCGCGGCATCGATTTGCAGATCCCGCTGATGGCCGCGGCGATGGACACCGTGACCGAGGCCCGGCTCGCGATTGCGCTGGCCCAGGAAGGCGGCATCGGCATCATCCACAAGAACATGCCCGCCGAAGACCAGGCCGCGCAGGTCCGCCAGGTCAAGAAATTCGAGAGCGGCGTGATTCGCGACCCCATCACCGTCGCCCCTGACATGAGCATCGGCGAAGTGCTGGCCCTGACCCGCGCACGCCGCATTTCCGGCGTGCCGGTGGTGTCCGATGGTCAGCTGATCGGCATCGTCACCAGCCGCGATCTCCGTTTCGAAACGCGCATGGACGCGCCGGTGCGCGAAATCATGACGCCGCAGGACAGGCTGATCACCGTGCGCGAGAACGCCGACAAGGCTGAAGTCATCGCGCTGCTGCACAAGCACCGCATCGAGAAGGTGCTGGTCGTCAACGATCAGTTCGCGCTGCGCGGTCTGATCACGGTGAAGGATATCCAGAAGGCCGACGAGTTCCCGAATTCCTGCAAGGACAGCTACGAGCGCCTGCGCGTCGGCGCCGCGGTCGGCACCGGCTCCGGCACGTATGAGCGCATCGAAGCGCTGGTTGAAGCGGGTGTGGACGTGATCGTCGTCGACACCGCGCACGGTCACTCGCGCGGCGTGCTCGACACCGTGCGCTACACGAAGCAGAAATTTCCCGATACGCAGGTCATTGGCGGCAATATCGCGACCGGCGCCGCGGCGATCGCACTTGCCGAAGCCGGCGCGGACGCGGTGAAGGTCGGCATCGGCCCGGGCTCGATCTGCACCACGCGTATCGTCACCGGCGTCGGCGTGCCGCAGATCACGGCGGTGTCCGAAGTCGCCGCGGTGCTCGAGAAGTATGGCGTACCGTTGATCTCTGATGGTGGAATCCGCTATTCGGGCGATGTCACGAAGGCCATCGTCGCCGGTGCCCATTCGGTGATGCTCGGCAGTCTGTTCGCCGGCACCGAAGAAGCGCCGGGGGAAGTCGAGCTATTCCAGGGCAGGTCGTACAAGTCCTATCGCGGCATGGGCTCGCTGGGCGCGATGGCGCAGCGGCATGGTTCTTCCGATCGCTACTTCCAGGAGGGGGGCGACATCGAGAAGCTCGTGCCCGAAGGCATCGAAGGCCGCGTGCCGTACAAGGGCCCGCTGCGGAACATCGTGCAGCAGATGATCGGCGGCCTGCGGGCGGCGATGGGCTATACGGGCTGCCGCAACATCGCCGAGCTGCGTACCAAGCCGACGTTCGTGCGCGTGACGCTCGCCGGCATGCGCGAAAGCCACGTGCACGACGTGCAGATCACCAAAGAAGCGCCAAACTACCGGGTGGACTGACGCAAGGTGAGCACTGCCCCAGCGGACATCCATGCCGATCGCATCCTGATCCTCGACTTCGGCTCGCAGTACACCCAGCTGATTGCGCGCCGTGTGCGCGAAGCGCAGGTCTACTGCGAGATCAAACCCTGGGACGTCTCACCCGATGTCATTCGCGCGTTCGGCGCGAAGGGCATCGTGCTATCGGGTGGCCCGGAATCGGTGACTGCGCCCGACGGCCCGCAAGCGCCCGCGCTGGTGTTCGAACTCGGCGTGCCCGTGCTCGGCATCTGCTACGGCATGCAGACGATGGCGCAGCAGTTGGGCGGTGCGGTCGAAGCCTCGGCCACACGTGAATTCGGTTATGCGCGCGTGCGCGCCCGCGGACATTCGACGCTGCTGCGCGACATCCAGGATGAGGTCAACGCCGAGGGCCACGGGCTGCTCGACGTCTGGATGAGCCACGGTGATCACGTCACGGCGCTGCCGCCGGGCTTCAAGTGCATCGCGTCGACCGACAGCTCGCCGTTCTCGGGCATGGCCGACGAATCTCGCCGCTACTATGCGCTGCAGTTTCATCCCGAAGTCACGCATACGAAGCAGGGCGCCGCGATCATCTCGCGCTTCGTGCACGACCTCTGCGGCTGCCGCGCGTTATGGAATGCGGAGAATATCGCGCAGGACGCGATTGCCCGCGCGAAAGAGCTGGTCGGCGGTGATCATGTACTGCTCGGCCTGTCCGGTGGCGTCGACTCGTCGGTCGTCGCCGCGCTGCTGCATCAGGCGATCGGCCCGCAGCTGACCTGCATCTTCGTCGACAACGGTCTGCTGCGCCTCAACGAAGCGACCGAAGTGATGGCGATGTTCAAGGCGCACCTCGGCGTGAACGTGATTTGCGTGGAGGCGGAACAGCGGTTCCTCGCTGCGCTCGAGGGCGTGGACGACCCCGAACAGAAGCGCAAGGTCATCGGCCGCGTGTTCATCGAGGTCTTCGACGCCGAAGCCCAGAAAATTGAAGGGGTGCGCTGGCTTGCACAGGGCACGATCTATCCGGACGTGATCGAGTCTGCAGGCGCGTCGACCGGCAAGGCGCACGTGATCAAGTCGCATCATAACGTCGGCGGTCTGCCGGCGGACATGAACCTGAAGCTGATCGAGCCGCTGAAGGAACTGTTCAAGGACGAAGTGCGCCGCCTCGGCGTCCAACTCGGCCTGAAACGCGAACTCGTCTACCGCCACCCGTTCCCCGGGCCAGGCCTCGGCGTGCGCATTCTGGGCGAGATCCACAAGCCCTTTGCGGACTGCCTGCGTCGCGCCGACGCGATCTTCATCGAGGAACTGCGCAAACACGATCTATACGATCGCGTGAGCCAGGCCTTTGCCGTGTTCCTGCCGGTGAAGTCGGTTGGCGTGCAGGGTGACGCCCGCCGCTACGATCACGTAATAGCGCTACGCGCGGTCGAAACCATCGACTTCATGACCGCGCACTGGGCACACTTGCCGTACGATTTCCTCGATCGCGTATCGACCCGCATCATCAACGAAGTGCCAGGCGTGTCGCGCGTGGTCTACGACATTTCAGGCAAGCCGCCGGCGACGATCGAGTGGGAGTAGGGTTCGAGATCTATCGGGATCTATCGCTATCTAACGCTATCTATCGGAAGGTGAACCTAACGCGTCGATTTAACGGGCCCATGTCTGTCGAGATCTATCGTTGGGATGCACCTCAAATTCACGGTAAATCTGACGGTTCAAGAGCTGCGTTGAGTGCCCGGCAGGAACTTGCCGTCATGTCCACGCACAGGTTGACGGTGAATTCCGGGCGCAATGTCAGGCATCCATGCGGGTTGTCGGGCAATGGATGGGATGATCCGTACTCAGGGTAAATTCTTGCACTCCCAAGTGATATGGCGCACTGGTGCGTCGCGCTTCTTGAGACTGCGCCGAGCGAGGGAGCGGGTAGGGCAGGGGACGAGACAACTTGCCTGTCGTTGATTTATGGAACTACATCATCAACGGCAGCATCTTCGATCTACCCGTGGCGACCGTTCCTTCTCGGCTAGGAAGGG
>Ga0163144_10007445_pt1 | contig 24005 bp, 17 predicted proteins | sample OliLak19BULKMAT1_FD_123175 | JGI IMG/M metagenome (GOLD analysis project Ga0163144, IMG submission 123175) | Freshwater microbial mat bacterial communities from Lake Vanda, McMurdo Dry Valleys, Antarctica - Oligotrophic Lake LV.19.BULKMAT1 | ecosystem: Environmental > Aquatic > Freshwater >...
GCGAAGCTGGCCACAGGAATGGGAACGATAACGGGTGGCGATGTAGTCCATGGTGGGTCACGAGTCCAAAAAAAGTTCCGGGCCGGTAAGAGTACGGGGACTCGGGCGAAAATCAATCGACGGCTCGTGATCTGCCGGGGCAATTGCATGTTCGTCCGGCCCCCTCTCCCGGTACGCCGGGGGAGGGTTGGATTAGGGGGCTTTGCAGTGAAAACCTAAGCCCCCCACCCCGGCCCTCCCCCGCGCGTACGCGGGAGAGGGGGTCAAACCGCGAACATGCGATTGCCCTGCGTGATCCGCGAATCTGAACGCCGCCGCTTGGCGTTCGAGCGTTTCTTCGCCTATCCTGTTTCGTTTCCCCGGCGCGGAGAAAACGGCTCGGGAGTCGGTGTCGATTGGGAGTTTGATTGATTCACGCAAACTGGGTTCGAGAAACGCTGCACGTATGGGGTCATGCCGACGACGGGACGCCGTTGCCGTGCGAGCTGTTGCGCCAGTCGGTCGGCGAGTGGACGCCGGACGGGTTGCTGGCGTCGGTGGGCGTGGAGGATGCGCTGGTGCTTTGGCTGCCGTCGGTCGAGGGCAAGCCGGCGTCACCCGCGCGGGTGCCTGCGGGGGGGTTGTCACCCGTCGTCGATCTGACCGAGCAGACCGTCCCGACACTCCGGTTTGATGCGCCGCAGGCGATTGATTTGCTCACGTCACTCTCAGATCCGCTCCCGTCACACGCCGGCGACGCGCTGGCGTTCTGGGCGGAGCTGGCGCGGCTGGTGGTGCATCTGGTGGCGTCACGGCGGTTCTATCCGGACGTCGTGACCCGCGCCGACGAGACGACCGTCGCGGTCGCGAGTTGGCGGCCGTTGATTGCTTCGCAGGACGAGTTGGACCGGCTCGAACGCTTCGCCGGCTCGATGCCGCAGTCGTGCCGCGCGGTCGTCGGAATCGAAGACGAGCCGGGGGCGATCGTCGAGAGTTTTCTGACGCGCACGACCGACGCGTTAATTCGTCGCGCGGTCAGCAACGACGAATTTTTCACGCGTGCCCACGAGAAAGCCGCCGAGTCGCTCGCGCCACCGGAGACGCGGTGGACGTCGGCGCTGCTGACGCTCGACCCCGACCACGCCATACGCAGTGTCGGCGAGCTCGACGTCGCGTTGCTCACTGAAACCGTCCGCGGGTGGGTCGGCCGACTCGACACCGCCGGGCCGGGCTCGCCGGTGCGATTGGGGATCATGCTGACGGAGCCGGAAGACGACTCCGTCGATGATCCGACGACGCCCGCGTTGACCAGCGTCGACGATCTCGCGCCCGAGCCCGACGAATCCGCCGCCGACCTGGATGCGGTGTGGACGCTTACGTTTTCGCTCCGGCCGGACGACGGGCTCGGCCAGGTGCTCGACGCCGATGAGCTGTACGAAGACGGCGCGGACGCCGCGGGAATTTTGTCGCGTAACGTGATGAACCGGCGCGCGCAGTTGTTGAACGAGCTGACGCGTGCGACCGAAACGTGTGCGTTGCTGGCGCGCGCGCTGGTGTTGCCCCGCCCCGTGGGGCTGCGCATTTCGACAGTCGAGGCGCACCTGTTCATTCGGCGATGGGCGGGTGAACTGAAGGAGCGGGGCGTCGACGTCACGCTCCCGGATTGGGCACAGAAACTGGACGGCGAGCCGGGGCTGCTGTTGTCGCTCAGGCCGGCGCAGGGGGACGACGACGGGAATTTTGACGAGTTGTTCGACGCCACCGGAGCCAAACGTGGCGCGGACGGGACTGCGGAGTCGCAGTTGTCGACGGGCCGGTTCGGGCTGCAAAGTCTGCTCGAATTCGACTGGCGGATCGCGGTGGGTGATTTGACGTTGTCGCCTGACGAATTTCGGGTGCTCGCGACACGGCAGTCACCGCTCGTTCGGTACAAGGGACGATGGATTCAGCTCGATTCCGAAGCCGCCAAGAAGGCGGTGGAGTTTTTAGACAAGCGTCGCACGGGCACGATGACGCTCGCCGAGGCGTTCCGCACGGCGCTGACGACGAACCGCGCGGAGGCTGGCCTGTCGGTGCTGGGGATGAGCGGGACGAGTTGGGTGGGCCTGCTGCTCGACCAGTCTCCCACGCAGAAAATCAACGAAGTGCCGCAGCCGGTCGAGTTCGGCGGGACACTGCGTAACTACCAGCTCCGCGGGCTCGAGTGGCTGAATTTCCTCGACGGTATCGGGCTGGGCGGGTGTCTGGCGGACGACATGGGCTTGGGTAAAACGATCCAGCTCATCGCGCTCATGCTCCACGAGCGACGCGAGGATCGGCCGTCGAAGGTAAAGATCGGCCCGACGCTATTGTTCGCGCCGACTAGCGTCGTCGGCAACTGGGTGCGCGAGCTCAAGCGTTTCGCGCCAAAACTCAACGTGCTGATTCACCACGGCCCCGAACGTCTGCGCGGCGAGCCGTTCGTCAGCGCCGCCAACTCCGCGGACGTCGTGCTGACGTCCTACGCGCTGGCGCACCGGGACGTCGAAGATTTGAAAAAGCCCGCGTGGCACCGGCTCGCGATGGACGAGGCGCAAAAAATCAAAAACCCCTACGCCGCCAGCACCATGGCGATCCGTGCCATCGTCGCGCCGCGCCGTGTGGCGCTGACGGGCACGCCGATCGAAAATCACTTGTCCGAACTCTGGAGCATCATGGAAGTGCTCAACCCCGGACTGCTGGGAGGCGCGACCGATTTCCGCGAACGCTTCGCGGTGCCGATCGAAAAGCTCGGCGACCGCGACCGCGCCGAGCAGCTCCGTCGGTTGATTCGGCCCTTCGTTTTGCGTCGCACGAAGGCTGACCCGCAGGTGGCCGGTGATCTGCCCGAGAAGTTGGAGATGAAAGTCTTCTGCAACCTAACGCCCGAGCAGGCGGAGTTGTATCAGCAGATCACGACCGACATGTTGAATCGTGTGGAGAACGCCGACGGTATCCGCCGGCGAGGGCTGATTCTGGCGGGCCTCACACGCCTCAAACAGGTCTGCGACCACCCGCGTCTCGTCATCCCCGACGACAAAAGCGGCCTCGAAGGGCGCAGCGGAAAATGCGAACGTCTGGTCGAAATGCTCGAAGAAGTCATCGAAGCCGGGGACGCGGCGCTCGTCTTTACGCAGTACCGAACGATGGGACACCTGCTCGAAAAAGCCATCGCCGACCGCTTGCGCGTCCCCACACTCTTCCTGCACGGCGGGACGCCCGCGACCATGCGCGACACCATGATCGCACGCTTCCAGTCCGACGAAGTCGGCAAGCCGCGCATCTTTATCCTCTCGCTCCGCGCCGGTGGACTCGGTCTGAACCTGACGGCGGCGAATCACGTGTTCCACTTCGACCGCTGGTGGAACCCCGCCGTCGAAAGCCAGGCCACCGACCGCGCCCACCGCATCGGCCAGACGCGCAACGTACAGGTTCACAAGTTCGTCTGCGTCGGCACGATGGAAGAGCGCATCGACAAACTACTTAGTGACAAACTCGCGCTGGCCGACAAAATCGTCGGAAGCGGTGACGAGTGGCTCACGAGCCTCAGCACCGAACAGTTAAAACAATACCTGGAACTTTCGCCCGAAGCAGTCGGGGAGTTTTGATCGTCCGAACCCGAAGGAAAGTGATGTCCAATCCGCCGATTCATCTGGAGTCCGACGCCCGGCTGTTTTACCGAGCCGGGCCGGATTTGCGTGCGTTGCGCGATTGGCCGCGCACGGACGTGAAGGTGCTCGATCAACTCGGGCCCAGCCCCTTTCCGCGAAGCGGATTCCCGTTCCTCGGCTTTCTCGCCAGTGTCTACGACCACGTCGAATCTCACGTCGCGCGGCCCCCCGAACCCCCGACGCCTCCGACCGGCGGCTCTTAAGAGGAAAGCACGCAAAGGCGCCAAGGACCGCCAAGGCGCAAAGGCCCGATCACATGCTTGGCCGACCGCGCGTCGGTGGCTGTTTCTAAAAAAAGTTGATTCCTATTCCCGCCCTTCAGTCGTACCGAATCGACAAAAATCTCTTTGAGACTTTGTGGTCCTTCGCGCCTTGGCGTGCTCCCCGGAAGCGATCAAGACTCAAACACGTCCATCGCCGCTGCGAACGTATTGGTGTGCACTTTCACGACCTGCGTCACGTCCTTCGTATATCCGCCGGCGAGCACCCACGCGATCGGGATTTCGTTCGACCGCGCGAACTGAAACGCCGTCCGGTCGCGCTCGAGCAAGTCCGCGTGGTCGAGCTCGAGCGGGCTGTAAGGGTCTTGGAAAAACGGATCCGCGCCGGCTTGATACAAAATCAAATCCGGCTTCCCGCGCGAGAGCAGCCACGGCAACTCGGCTTCGAGGATGCGCTGCAGTGCCCGACCGTCACAGCCTTCGGGTAACGGCGTACTGCGGTGATTTTCACCGTCCCCGTGCCGCCGCACGCGCACGTCACGGTACGGGACGTTTTGCCAGTAGTCGTTCCCATAAATGCTAAGCGCCGACACGTACGACCGCGTCGCCGTGAGCTGGGCGGTGCCGTTGCCGTAATGCAAATCCATGTCGAGCACGGCGACGTGTTTGACGGACTTATCGTGAATCAGTGCGTCGATCGCCACGATTAAACCGTTGAACGTGCAGAACCCTTCGCCGTGGTCGAAGCAGGCGTGATGAAACCCCGAGCAGAGCGCCGCCGACACACCCGAATGAAGCGCCTCCCGCGCCGCGGCAAGAACTCCGCCGCTCGTGAGCAGAACCGAAGGAAAAAGACGCTCGCTCCACGGGAATTTCTGGCTCTCGGCCAATTCCTCCGGTACGCCCGTCCGAATCGCCCGCACGTAGTCCGGCGAATGCACACGCAACACGTCGACCTCACTCACCGGCGACGGTTGGACAAGCTTCACACTCGGAAACTGTCGCCGCAACTCATCCGCAACGAACTGAAACTTCCGCATCGGCATGACGTGCTGCTCGCCGATCGGGGCGGCGAAGCCGGGGTGATGAAACGCGGTGAGCGGGGGGCGTGGCATGGTGGGACAATCGTACCACCCGGTCATCGTCCTGACACGAGACACTTAGCCGGTCCGCTTGCGGGCCGTTAACGGCAGCCATGGGCCGCGAGCGGCGAGGCTAAACGGGGAGAATAAAGAACCGGCGCGTTCTTGCGTTGTGTCTGTAAAGCATCATCGGAGTCGTGCTTTGTGAGATGGCGGTTCCGGTTAACGCGCTTCATGGCGGCATCACAACAGAAAAAATATGTTTATTCGAACCGTCACGTTGCGAGGAGGTTGTGCCAACCGATGAAAACACTGCAATCTATTCTGCTTAAAAAAAACTTGTGGCGGACGGGTCACTGGGATACGATGTTCGTATGATGTACGGTTCTTGTCGATAGAAATTTTCAGGGAGCCGAATGGGGGTGGAGCGGACTGATCGGGCGCGACGAGGGTGTATCGGCTTTTCGGCTGGATTTTTCTTTTCCGGGTCCGAATTCGCCGGCGAACAAACGAACCCAATTTTGTCCGAAGTGCTGACAGAAAAGAGGCTTGCGAGCGGGATAAACGGGGCGAGTCGTAGGGACATGGAGGCGCGGCGACGTGTGCGCACGCGTTTGAGTATGTTGTCTGCGGGAAGTTTCGGGCTTGCTTGCTGTTTGCATTCGACCGGATGACCGTTATAGTCGTCAAACTTTCGGGCCAAGGTGCCCGCGCCGCCCGGGCATTGTGCCGCGGGTGACAACCTCAGTCAGGGTAGGATACAGAGCTATGGACGACATCGAACAGAAGGTCATTGAGATCGTTTCCGAACAGATGGGCGTGGACAAGAGCGAGATCACGCGCGAAACACACTTCATCAACGACCTCAACGCCGACTCCCTCGACACCGTCGAGTTGGTCATGGAGTTTGAGGACGAGTTTGAACTGTCGATCCCCGACGAAGAGGCGGAGAAAATCCAGACCGTCGGTCAGGCAATCGATTACATCAAGGGTCATCAGAGCAAGTAGATTTAGTGGGCAGTTGTTAGTGGTGAGTGGGTAGCGAAGACCAATCAGCCGCTTCGGCCGGGTCTTGTTTTTCTGACCACTGACAACTACTCACTCTTCCCCCATGAACCGCCGTATCGTCATTACCGGTCTTGGCGTGATCACGTCCCTCGGCGAAACGGTCGACGGGATGTGGGATAGCGTGTGCGCGGGCGTGAGCGGGATCAAGCCGGTGACACGCTTTGACTTCTCCAAATACCCCACGCGCATCGGCGGGGAGTGCACCAGCTTCGACATCACGCAGTACGGGGTGGACTTCCGCGAGTCCAAGCGGCTCGACCGGTTCGGGCAGTTCGGGATTGCCGCGTCCAAGCGCGCGGTGGACGATTCGGGCATTGATTTTTCGAAGGAAGACCGACACCGCTGCGGGGTTTTGATCGGCTCCGGTATTGGCGGGATTGAAACGCTTGAGGAGCAGAACAAAATCCTGCTCGAGCGTGGCGCGTCGCGCGTGAGCCCGTTCACGGTCCCGCGTCTGATGGTCAATGCCGCCAGCGGGAACGTGTCGATTATTTATGGCATTCATGGCCCGAACACCGCCGTCGCGACGGCGTGTGCGACCGGCGCGAACGCGATCGGGGACGCCGCCCGGTTCATCGAGAACGACCAAGCCGACGTCATGATCGCCGGCGGGAGTGAAGCGGCGCTCTGCGGGCTCGGCATGGCGGCGTTTTGTGCCGCGCGTGCGATGTCCACGCGTAACGAAGATCCCGCCAAAGCCAGTCGCCCGTGGGACAAGGACCGCGACGGCTTCGTCATGGGCGAAGGCGCGGGCGTGGTCGTTCTCGAAACCTATGAACACGCCAAGGCGCGTGGCGCGAAGATTTACGCAGAACTGTTGGGTTATGGCATGAGTGCCGACGCCTATCACATCACCGCGCCGGAAGAGAACGGCATGGGCGCGTCGATGGCGATGGCGTACGCCTTGAAGGAAGCGAAGCTGAATCCGGAACAGATCGACTACATCAACGCGCACGGCACGAGCACCCCGTTGGGCGATCTGGCCGAGACCAAGGCGATCAAAAAGACCTTCGGGCCCGCGGCCAAGTCGGTGATGATCAGCTCGACCAAAAGTCAGCTCGGGCACTTGCTCGGCGCGAGCGGCGGGGTGGAGGCGTGCATCACGGCGCTGGCGGTGTCGCGTAATCTGCTCCCGCCGACGATCAATCTCGACAACCCCGACCCGGAATGTGATCTGGACTACATCCCCCACAAGGCGAGGGACAAGAACGTCAAGTACGCGATGAGCAACAGCTTTGGCTTCGGCGGGCATAACGCTTCGCTACTGCTGGGTAAGGTGTGAGGGGAACTGGGGAGCCGCTTCAAACTCAGAGCTGCCGAGGACGCCGCGCACGCCAAGGGAAGAGCACGTGAATGGGGCCGTTCTTCCCGGAGAATCTGTCGAATCTACTTGACGGGCGCGGGGCTTTGGGAGAAGGTTTTTTCCAGGACGTCGCAAGTTAGCGTGATACCATTAGACGCAGCGAATTTTTGTCGGACGCGCTCGACCGCCTGTGCGACGGTGGGGGAAGCGAGAAGGGCATGGAGCTTCTTCGCCACCGCGCGGGGTTTGAATTTCGAGGGTTTTAATGCGTCACCCACGCCGAGACGGCGAAGACGATGCGCGTTGTCGGGTTGGTCGTGGCTCATGGGCATGATGAGTTGCGGGACGCCGGCCTTGAGGGCTTGCGCGGTCGTCCCGATTCCGCCGTGATGGACGATGGCACTGCAACGGGGGAGCAGGGTGCTGAACGGCGCGTACGCGACGTGACGCACGGAGGGCGGCAGGTCTTTGGGGATTTGATCTGCGTGGCGTGTGAGCAGAATCCCTCGCCGGTTCAGTATCGTGCACGCCCGCACGGCGGTGTCGAAGAAACGGTGCCCGTGCACCATCGCGCTGCCCGGCGTGAAGGCGATCGGCTTGTCGCCAGGTTCCAACCATGCATCGAGCGCGGGGTCGAGCGGCGCGACATCCGACTCGTCGTACATTGGAAAATCGGTCAACACCACCTGCTTCGGCCAGTCGGACACGACCGACGCGAACCACGCGGGGAAGAATCCGATCACAAGCATCGGCGAATTCCACCACTGGTTCACGATCCCGCTGACCGGGTCCATGCCGAGTTCTTTGCGTGTCGCGTTTATCGACGGCGCGAGCAGCGGGTCGAGCACATACTTGTCGCCGCCTTCCCACACGTGACGTCGCGCGAATATCGGGAGCAGGTGTAGAAACGGCAGATTCGGCAGACGCGGCGGGTCGATGTTGCTTCGGAAAATGCCGGGCGCCAAATGCACGGTGGCGTACGGCACGCCGAGCTTGTCATGCGCCATCCGTGCCCCCAGCGCCAGCGACGACGCGACCAAGGCTAGGTCATGATTCGTGTCCTTCCAATAGCGCTCGATCAAGTCGTAGGTCGGTCGAACCCACGGCAGCAGGCCCCACGTGAAGACACGTTTCCACCCGCGCATCGGGTGCCACAGGTCGACGTCCTTGATGCCCTCGCGGAAAAATGTCTCGTCTCCGAGCGGGTCGAATTCCAGTCCCGCGGCGCGCACGAGCGACGCGAAGTGTGCGTTGGTCACGACGACCACGCGATGGCCCCGCCGAGATAATTCCATGCCAAGACCGATATACGGATGAACGTCGCCGTGCGATCCGAGGGTGATGAGGAGGTAAGTCATGTCTGTGGGCAGTGAACAATGGGCACACAAATTGTACGCGACAGACGAATGCCCGCGGACCTGTTCCTGCCTACGGCTCACTGCCCCTTTTTGCGGTGTCTTCTGTGTACTCGCACCAGGTTTTGCCGGTTTCCCACACGGTCACGCCGGCCAGTTTCTGGCCGAACACCGGGCGCAGCCAGCCGTGGATCACGCGCGCGATGTTCTCCACGCTGGGGATCGTGTGACGAAACTCGGGCACTTGCTCGTTCAGATGTTTATGGTCGAGTTTCTGGATGACCGACGACTCGACTTGCCTTTCGAACGCCCCGATGTCGTAGACAATTCCGTCCGTACCGGCAGGGCCTGCAAGGGTGACCTGTAGCTCGTAATTGTGCCCGTGGCCGGCGGGGTTGTTGCACTTGCCGAAGGTCTGGACGTTTTGCTCGTCCGACAATTCCGGATTATGCAACCTGTGAGCCGCGGAGAATTCGAATTTCTGACTCAGTCGCACGACGGACATGCCAAACTCCGAAGATAAAACCGACCACGATTGAAAAGGCGAAAGTAACAATTGGACCGCGTCCACCGTGGCACCCGGCCAAGCGTTCTGCAAGCAAGCAAACAAAGCGAGCATCACGCCCCCGCCTCCACCGAAGGTGCCCGATTCAATCGCTTGTCGTACGATCGGCACCGCGCTCGCGCGGACGGCGGAGTCGATCTCCTTGATGTTCCGCAGGTAGCTGCTATCGACCTGAAGCTCACCCGCGAGCGTGACACGAAGCGTGAAGAAGTAGCCGAGCCCGGACAGCGCCGGCACCCCGCCGAAGCCGTTGGGCGAACGAGCCGGCGCAGTCTCGGCGTGCTCGTTGATCGCAAATCGAACTTCTCTGGTCAGACGGAACATGCACGAAGTATAGCGCGGAAAACGAAAATGACGATTCAATTTGGCAGGGGATCTCCGCAGGTGCTACATCGCATGGACCGGCTTGAAGGGCAGGATCGTCGGCGTGCGGACGCCCGCCAAAAACTGCACGTCGTACAATTCGGTCACGCCCGAGACGAACTCGAACGTCGCGACATGCCTGCCGTCGGTCAGGTCGACCACCGCAGCGCCCGCGACCAGTTTGCCGTGCCAGCGTTCCTGCACGGGAAGGCCCGCGAACGTGTGCGTCGCGCGCACGTGGCTCAGCCCGACGATCGCGTACGCGCGGCCCGTGAACGTCGACGTCATGAACGCCAACCCGCGCGTAAAGCCGGGCAGCGCACAGACGACCGAATAGACGCCGCGCGACACGTCGGCATCAGTCATGATGCACAGCTCGCCGTGCCCGCCGTTAAGGAAATAGAGCTTCTCCGTCTCGCCCGAATCTTTCGGCGAGAACCAGCGCGGCGAGTGCGGCATGCACAGATTCTCCAGCACCCGCGCCCCGGTCTTGACGTCCATCAAAACGCCACCATTCGTACGATTTCCTCGCCAAGCGCCGGCGCGGTCGGTGGTCCCGAGCGCCGTCACGTGGGCCGGTCTGCCTTCACGCATCGACAGGCCGTTCAGATGACACCGGTCTTCGGGCAACAATTCGGTCACGAAATCCGGCTTCCATTCGTGCTTCACGCGCCCGTCCGTTGTGACGGACCCGAGGGTGCTGTACTTGGTGTTGATGAACCAGACGGCGGGGGCCCCGGCTCTGTTGTCTTCGCCGAACGCCACGTCGTGCATCGCGACGTCGCCGGTGTGCACCGTGCGGCGTTGTCGAAAGGTTGATGCGTCGTCGGTCGACAACGTGACAAGCTCGGTTCGTGTCGCCAGCGCCAGCTCGCCGTCCCTAGACGCCAGACCCATCGGCTTGTCGAAACTCCGAGACGTGAGCGTGACACGGTTCGACGCGCCGTCGAACCCGACGAGCGCTACCTTCCCGGCCTGGTAAGTCGTCATCGCGATGCTCCCGCCGGACTGTGCGAGCCAGGCGGAAAACTCGTCTGACACACGCCAGTCGATGGGTATTAAAGTTGGCGTCGATAGGTCGGTCGTCATGGGGTTCAGGGAAGCGGGACTGGCCGATTCTAGATGGGGCGACGCTCGGATGCATCCGGCGCAGGAGGGCAAAATGTGGATCCGCGTCTCACGCCGCGGATCGTTGCTCGACCATGCTGGATGTAAAGCGCGTCCTGATTTACCATCACCGATCTAACCGTGCGAAGTGCACGGAGATCGGTCTGCGTGCACCCGAGCCCCGGCGGGTGACGGTCGGAGGTTGAATGACGAGCGTAATGTTGATCCTTGCGGACGTCGAAGTCGGCTCCTACGTGAACGCGTGGAAGGTGTTGCCGGTCGTCCTCGTCCTGTTCGTCTGGGCTAAGCTTCTGTCGTGGGTGGACAAGGACTCGCCACGCGCCCATCTGCCGCGCGAGGCGCTCAACATGGGGTTGCTCGGCACGCTGATCGTCGCGTTCTTCCTATTCATCTTCGTCCCGAACTTCTTACTTTCGTTCGGCGTATTTTTCTTCTTGTTCGTCGCTTCGGTGGGGGCGTATCTGATGGTGCGGTCGCAGAAGGTCGGGCTGGCCGACCTCAAGGACGAGATGAAGAACATGTTTAAGCGTAAGGGGAAGGAGGCGGACGTCAAGGTCGACGAGGACGCGGTGCTTTTGTTCAACGGGAAGGGGAACCCGATGGAACCGCCTGCGGTGGAGGCGCCCGAGCGCGGCGCGTACGACGGATTACAATTGCTGATGCGTCGTCCCATGCGCCACTTGGCCGAAGTCGTCACCGTCACGCCCGCAGAACGTTTTGCGTCCGTGCGTTACGTCGTCGACGGTTTCGTCTACGGTGGGGGTGAACTCGAACGAACCCAAATCGCCAGCACGATCAGTTACCTCAAGAACGTCGCCGGTCTGGACATCGAGGAGAAGCGCAAGCCCCAGACGGGCAAGTTTAAAGCCGCGATGTACGGGAAAAAGACCGAGTACGAGATTACGACCTCCGGTACCGCTGTCGGTGAATCCATGCGGCTTTTCGCGGAGCCGAAGAACCGGTTCTCGCTGGAAATGGGCAAGCTCGGCTTCAGCCCGGAGCAGTTGGAGTTGATGAAGCAGACGGTGTCGAGCCAGGGCGGGGTCGTCCTGCTGGCTATGCCGCGCGGACAGGGGCTTACGACGCTGGGCTATGTCGTGCTTCGGGCGCACGACGTGTTTTTAAATCACATCCACACGGTCGAGCGAAACCCCGAGGCCGATCTCGAGGGCATCACGCAGAACAAGATCGCCCCCAACGCCACCGGTGCAGACGAGTCCAAGCAGACCGATTGGGTCATCAGTCTCGAGCCGGACATTTTGTTGTACAGCAAGGTCGAAGACGCCAGGACCGCGACAACGCTTATCGCCTTCGCCGCCGAGCGCCGTGTCTATATTGAACTCAACGCCGGTAGCACGTTCGACGCGTTGTCCGCGTGGCGCAAGCTCGTCGGGGACGACAGTCTGGCGATGAAGAACCTGCGTTTGGTCGTCGCCGGTACACAAATCCGCAAATTGTGCAGCGCCTGCAAGGCGGGCTACACGCCCGACCCCGTTACACTCCGTAAGCTCAACATGGACCCGGACAAGGTCGGCAAATTGTTCCAGGCGCGCACGATGCCGATGAAGGATGACAAGGGGCGCGACGTCACGTGCCCGTTCTGTCACGAGTTATATTACCGCGGGCGCACGGGAATTTTCGAGACGATGACCGTCGACGACGACGTGCGTAACGTCGTGCTGAGCGGCGGGACGAGCGTGCAGCTTAAGGCCGTCTTCCGTAAGCAGCGTGCGCGTTACCTTCAGGAACAGGCGCTGCAGCTGGTCGAAGAGGGGGAGACGAGCGTGCAGGAAGTGCTTCGTGTCCTCAAACTCGGCGGCGAGGCTCCCCCTGTCGCGGCGCCTCCAAAACGCCCGGCGCCGCCCGTCACACCCGGTAAGCCGACGGCCCCGGGCAAACCCATGGCCGTGACCAAGCCGGCATCGCCCCGTGCTCCTAGCGCGGTCAAGCCCGCTCCGCCGAGGCGTCCTGCGAGTTGACGGCAAGCCGTCCGTACCGTCCCCCGCGCCCGATCAAACCTCGTCCGAGGCCCCTGTCATGATCCTCTCACTCATCGTCCTGCTGCTCGTTCTGCTGATCGGCTATTTCCACTACACGCAGGGGCTGTTCAGCGCGACGCTGTCGGCGTTCATCGCGGTGCTCGCATCAGTCCTGGCGGTCGGATACCACGAGTCGCTCGCGGGCATGCTGTCCGGCGGGCAACTCGCCGATCAGGCGCTGGCCTTCACGCTCGTCTCGATCTTCGCCATCGTCTACATCGTCCTACGCGCGTTGTTCGATAAGTTCATCCCCGGCAACATGCGCATGCCCCTCTGGGTCGACCGCATCGGCGCGGGCGTTATGGGCGTCGTTGCCGGGTTGTTCGTCACCGGTGTGATCGTCATCGCCGCCCAGACGCTCCCGTTCGGGCCCACAATCGCGGGCTATTCGCGCTACGAGATCGGCGCGAATGAATCCGTCGCCGTCACGATCGCTGGAAAAAATCAGCAGCTGGATTTGGAGGTCGTCGGCAAGCTGAAGGAAGACAACATCGACGCGGTCGGTTCGGGCCTGCTGATCCCCGTCGACGACATGCTCTTGGGCGTGACGTCGCTGCTTAGTGACGGAGGGTCGCTCGCGGGCACACGACCGCTGCGTTCGGTCCACCCCGACTATCTTCAGGAATTGTTCGGCCAACGCGTGGGCATCCAGCTCGGTGCCAAACGTACCGCATTGGCCGGTCAGGTCAGCGTGCCCGGCGTCTTCTGGCGCGACCAGTTCCCACAAGTCGACGCGGAAATTCCGCAGATTCGCAAACGCTCCGTCCCGTCACCTCTCAAGCCTTCGCCCGATAAGGTTCTACTGGTCGTACGGGCGATTTTCAGCAAGAATTCCTCCGACGCCGACAACTTCGTCCGCTTCAGCCCGGCGTCGGTACGCCTCAATGCCGGCGGCAAAAACTACTTTCCCATCGGCACGCTCGAAGGCGGCGGTATGCTGGTCTCCAACCGGATCGACGACTTTTTGCTCGTCGATCTTAAGGCTCAGGACGCCGGTGCCGACTTCGTGTTTATGGTCGATGCCTCCGTCGCGCCGCCCGTCGACGCCTCTGGGAAACAGACCGACCGCCTCGTCGCGCCGGGGACGTTCATTGAAATCAAGCGGTTCGCCCGTATCGACCTGTCTGGAAAAGTTGCCCCCGCGAGCGTCGAACTCTCACCCGCGGTCGCGGTCCTTCGCAAGGCCATCGTGATGACGACAGTCCGCGGTGGACCGGAAGTGCCCAAGCCGTGAGGTCGCAGCCTTCAAGCTCCACAATGCACACCGATCCGGCTTTGGCTCACCAACCCACCAGCACCCACGGACTCCACCCGACCACCGCCGCCCACCACGGGGAAACTCCGTTGCGCACGCACCGCGCGACCAGCCAGCCGACCAATGCCACCACGACAATTCCAAAGACCACCGACGCCCCACGGGCGTCATGATCGGTCAACAGTTCTAGCGTTTGCAGCCCTGCCGAAACACCCATGACTACGAGCACACTCTTGCGCGCCCGCAGCCTCACCGCGCGCGGCGGAGTCGTCGCGAGCAGCCACACCATGCCCGCTATCAATGTTGTGAATATCACCATCCCGATGACGAGCGAATTCGTCGACCCGCGCGTTATCAACCACGCCGCCTGCCCCACGGACAATCCGACCGCCACCAATATCCACGCGAAGAATCTGAGTCGAATCCGGCCAAGGTCCGTCACGCGCACTTCCTTGATCAAACGCCACGTTCGGCAGGTTTCAGTGACTCGGAATCGGCTTCATCAAATCAAAGCCCCGGTCGACCGGGTTCGACGGTGTGACAGGCGGCGCGCCCGTGACCAGAGGCGCCGCCGTCGAAGCGGCACCTGCGATCGGGAGCGTTAATGGCTTGCCGTCACGTTCAATGACGAGCGGCCACTTGCGCTGGTACGCCTCACACGCGAGCGCCTCCGCCATCTCCGCGCCACCCGCGATGTCGCGCACACGACCCGCGTCCCCGATCTCGACGATCACGTCGTCCGGGCGTAAGCCGAAATAGGTCGCCATCGGTCCGCCGGGAATGACCGACTCGACCACAAGCCCGTCGAGCCGACCGTTCCTTTCACGGGCCGACAACTTGATCGACGCCGTCGCCGGCATCCCCGTCGCCGCGTCCACGCCCGCGATTTGCGCCGCCTGCGCGCGCACCTCCTGCCCCTTGCGAACCGTGTCCGCAGGATGTGCAACGAAACCCCAGAACCACGCAATGATCCCGATCGTCACCAGTATTCCGACCAGTCCGAATCCCATACGCATAGAGCACCTCCACCAATATCAGTCCTGTCATTGTAGCGGAACGAGACTGAGGACACAGGCATGAAATCGCTTGACGTCCTATTGCCATAGCAAATGCGTGATGTTCGATCATTTATTCGCACGCCATACCCTCTGCACCGGACGAGCCGACCAAAGAATTCAGTCGTTTTTTTAAATTGCGTCAAAAGCGGCGGGCTTGAAAACTGTTCGTCGAAAAAACTCTGCTGAGGGGGTTTCTCGGTCCGGTCAACTATCGACCTGTCTGCGTCACTTTTTGAAATAGCCAACGGCAAAATTTTCGGTATAGTCCGGGCATGAACAACACAGTCAATAACGCAGGACTTAACGAAAAGATCGTCGTCGCCGGTGCCGGTGGGTTTATCGGCGGGGCGCTGGTGAAGAAGTTCTGGGACTCGGGATACCGGAACATTCTGGCGGTCGATCGCAAGCCGCTGCCCGAATGGTATCAGCGTACCGAAGGTGCCTTCAGCCTGAGCCTGGACCTGAACGAGGAGCTGAACTGCCGTACCATCGTCGAGAATGCCGCCGAGGTTTACAACCTCGCCGCCGACATGGGTGGGATGGGCTTCATCGAGCGTTTTCGGGTGCAATGCCTGCGCAGTGTTCTGGTGAACACGCACCTGATCGAACAATCCTATCGCGCCGGCGTGCGGCGGTATTTTTTCGCCTCCAGCGCCTGTGCTTACAACACCAACCTTCAGAAAAGCCCCAATGTCGTCGCGCTCAAGGAGAGCGACGCCTACCCCGCGATGGCCGAGCGCGGGTACGGGTGGGAAAAGCTGGTCAGCGAGATGTTCTGTGAGGAATACTGGGCCGAGCGCGGGATGAAGACGTTCATCGCCCGATTCCATAACGTCTACGGCCCGTGGGGCACGTGGGACGGCGGGCGTGAAAAAGCGCCGGCGGCGATTTGTCGCAAGGTGATCGAAGCCAAGGACAGCGGTAAACTCGAAATCAACATCTGGGGTGACGGCGAGCAGACGCGCAGCTTCATGTACATCGACGACTGCACGCACGGCATCGACACCATCACCCACACCGAAGATTTGATCGCCACGCCCATCAACCTCGGCAGCAGTGAGCTGCACAGCATCAACTCGCTGGTCAGCCTGGCAGAGCAGATCGGCGGCGTGAAGTTGAAGCGCACGTACGACCTTACCGCCCCGCGCGGCGTTGCGGGTCGGAACTCGGACAACACGTTCATCAAGAAAACGCTCGGCTGGGAACCGTCGCTGCCGTTCGTCGAAGGCTTGGCCAAAACCTACGCCTGGATCGAAGCGCAATACAAAGCCCGCAAGAGCGGCGGGCATACGGTTCGTGACGTCCACCACTGATTGAATTGCATGTCATTCTGGCGAGGGCTGACACACGACGTTCATTGTCTTGTGACGGGCCGCTCGCTGCCCGAAACTGAGCATGGAGCAGACAATGCAAGGCCCGAATCTGCAGGGCGCGATCAGCGCCATTCCGTACCGCGCGGCGCTGGCCGGTGGGTGGATCGATCAGCCGTTCGTTTCGAAGCTGAACCCGACGCCGCCCGGTTGCATGGTGACCGTGGCGCTCGTGCCGAACGTTCCCTTCATGGACCGCGCCGGCATGGCGACGGGAACTCGGCGTGTGGCGCGTCGAATCTGGGGCGAGGCGTTTCCCACCGGACGCCCGCGCGAGGAGTTGGTGCGCGAGCTATACGCCGAGGAAAACAGGCACCTGACCGACCCGTCGGGCAGCCAAGACATGGTGGGCTTGATTTACCCCGGCGTGAACCGGCTTGATTTTGACTTCACCCACGAAGGCGGATACTTCCCCCGGAACGTTCAGACTAACACCGACCCGGACGTCGCGCGGTGGGTCGAAAAAGTGTTGCATGTTGTGACGATCGGACCCAGGCCGCCGGGCTACAACCCGCTGGGCGAAAAACATCTGTCTGCCGACGTCGTCAGTGAATTAGGTCAGACCGGTCGGCGCTGCTTCGACGCAATTGTCAGCAAAGACCTGGTCGCGCTCGGCCAGTCCATGAACGATTGCATGCGCTGCTGGGCGACGATGATGCCTGGCATCATTCGTCACCCGACGATCACCGCGGACCTGGCGGGAATTTTGCACGCCTATCAGCTTCGCTACCCCGGAGCGATGTACAGCGGGTGCGGCGGAGGCTACCTGTACGTGGTGAGCGACGAACCGGTGCCCGGCGCATTCCAAATCAAGGTGCGGCTTGACGACTGAACCAACGACAACGTCCCGCGTCACACTGGTCGGCGCGTTCGACAACCTCAGTTCTCTCGGCGTGCGATTGCTCGACGAAGCATCGCGACTAGGTCACGTCGTGTTGCGGGTGTTTGACGACGAGCTGATCCGACTCACCACCGGCGCGACGCCGAAGTTTCCGCTGGCCGAGCGAATTTATGTGCTGGAGTCGGTCCGGTTTGTTGATCGTATCGAGGTTCTTGATCCAGCGGTGAACCCTGCCGATCCGCAAGCGATGTACGGGCCTGACCCGGGACAGATCATGTCATCAACCACATCGGCGGCGCTCATAACGATGGCAGAATCGCTTGGAGTGAAATTAAACGTACCGACACCCGACCAGTTGAATCATTTCCCCTCGCCGGCCCCGTGCCCGGACAATCCGGTCCGTTCCCGAAAAAAAATTATTGTGACGGGTTGCTTCGACTGGCTGCACAGCGGTCACATCCGGTTCTTCGAGGAAGTCAGCGAATCAGGCGATCTCTATGTCGTCGTCGGTTCCGACGCGAACATCAGGCTACTGAAAGGGGTCGGCAAACCCATGTTCCCCCAAGCCCAGCGATGCTACACCGCCGGCGCGATTCGGTTTGTGAAACAGGCGATGGTCTCCAGCGGCCAAGGCTGGCTCGACGCCGAGCCCGAGGTGCAGCGCCTTCGACCCGACGCGTACGCCGTCAACGAAGACGGCGACGTGCCAGAAAAGCGCGATTTCTGTGCCAAGCTCGGGATCGAATACATCGTCTTCAATCGCCTGCCCAAGTCGGGCCTTGAACCCCGCTCCAGTACCGCGCTGCGAGGATTCTGACTTGACGATGGGAACGCCCTGATTAAACGCAACCAATTAAGGCCGCTCAATTTTCGGTGTTATCCTTGCCGGATTGCAATCCCTGGTACTCAGCCCCGCCGCTTGATAGCGGTTTAAGTCACCTCTGCCGCCAAGGCAATCGCATGTTCGGGGTTCGACCCCCTCTCCCGCGTAGGCGCGGGGGAGGGCCGGGGTGGGGGGCTTAGGTTTTCACTAAAAAGCCCCCGCCCCAACCCTCCCCAGGCGTACCGGGAGAGGGGAACGGACGAATATGCAATTGCCCTGCCCCTGCCGCGCCTGAAGCGGAGTCGAAATGTTTGACGCCTTTCCCGAAGGTGGCCGGCATCGCGTATTTGGTGGATTATCGAGAAGCGTTCGCGCGGATGACCAAAGTGCATCGTCGACGGACGTCGCCGAGGCGTATCGTTGTTATGAGTCGTGAGCGCTTCGATTGATAGAGCGACGGTGTGCACGCAGCACGCTGGCTCCGTGCTCGACCTTCCGGAAGATGTCGCAGCGGTTCCTCGACGAGCGAGACCAGCAAGTAAAGATAGAAATTCGTCGCAACGTCGTGCCGGCGGGGCACCGTGTCATCAAGCGTTCATAAGAATTGCGCCGCTCAGGACTTGAACCTGAAACCCGCTGATTAAGAGTCAGCTGCTCTGCCAATTGAGCTAGCGGCGCGAAACTGGCTTCCGCAGGCGGAAGTAGGACGGGACAATGTACCGGGCGAGTCGTCTATGTCAAGGTCGAACGCCGTCGCATTTGTGTGCGGTCGCGCTTAAATGACTCACGTACATCGAACGGAAAGCGCGCGGACAATTGGCGTGGCAATTTTTGCGTTCCTGGTTCTCGGACGTTACCATCACACACAAGCCGTAGGGCTTACTTCCGAGTTCACTACCGGTCTTGGGAACATTCCTCCATGCATTGCCCGTTTTGCGAAGCCGACAAAGAGAGCCTGAAAGTCATCGACTCGCGCACGTGCGAAAACGGGCACGCGATCCGTCGGCGGAGGGAATGCCTCAAGTGCGTTAAGCGCTTTACGACCTACGAACGGATCGAAGAGACGGTTCGGCTGATGGTCATTAAGCGCGACGGCCGGCGCTTGCCGTGGGATCGGACCAAAATCCTCACCGGTCTCGAGCGCGCGTGCTTCAAACGCCCGGTGCCCGAAAGTGAATTGCTCCGCATAGTTGATGAAGTCCAAGAGGAAGTTTTCAAGACCCACGACCGCGAGGTTCCGACGACGGTCGTCGGCGAGTTGCTTACCGGGCACCTACGCCGCGTCGATCAGGTCGCGTACGTGCGTTTCGCGAGCGTGTACAAGTCGTTCAAGACGCTGGAAGAACTGGTGGACGAGGCTAAGGCCGTGATCGACATGAAGCGGTTCGACGACCCGACGCAGGGCAAGCTTTTTATCGAGCCTACTCGACCTGCCCCGCCGGTAGCGAACGGTGACGCGCCGCGCCGGAAGCGCGGCCCCAAGATGAAGGCACCGGTCGCGCCCGTCGACGTCAAGGATTGATACGCATGGCGCACGACTGAACGCTAGAGCGGAAATCGAGCAAGAGTAATCGACTCAACGATAGAGCTGATTCCGAGCAAGAGTAATTGACTGAACAGTAGTGCTGAATTCGAGCAAGAGTAGTCGCGCGATCGAGTGAACGTGGCGGGACGTTGCATTGAAGGCGGTAAAGATGTTGGGACACAATTCACTTTTCACTTGTCACCGACGCCTCGCCTGCTTCGCGGCGTTGTCGGCGTGTGTCGGCATGTCGCTCGCGGGGTGTGCGCGCAAAGTCGTGCCGTCCAAGATCACGCCGAAGTACGCGACGCTCGAAGCCAAGAAGGTGCCCGACTTCATGAAGGGGACGATTTTTGAACGGGTGGACGTCGGGAACACCGAGCCATTTTTGGTGTCGGGCTACGGGCTGATCGTGAACCTGAACGGGACCGGCGACAACACCGCCGTTCCGACGCGTGTGCGCGATTACATGATCAAGCAGATGGTCAAGCACGGCTTCGGACAGTACCGCGTATTCGAGTACGCCAAGGTGCAGCCCGAGGACGTGCTCGCCGACAAACGGACGGCAGTGGTCGAAGTACTGGGCTTCCTCCCGCCCGGCGCGCGCAAGGACCAGCGCATCGACGTCGCGGTGCAGTCGCTTACGGAGAGTTACACATCGAGCCTTGCCGGCGGGAGCCTTTACCGCACGGATCTACGGATCAACGGGGCCAATCCGCGCGCCCCCGAGGGGTCGGTCAATATCTGGTCGGTGGCTGAAAAGGGCGAGGTTTTTGTCAACCCCGCGTATGCGCTGGAGACGGGCACGACGCAGACGTCGGTCAAGGCGAGTTTGCGCAGCGGGATCGTCCTGGACAGCGGAAAGGTCATGACCGACCGTCCGATCCTGTTCCGTTTGCGTCAGCCGCAATTGAGCATGTCGCGTTTGATCGAGAGCCGAATCAATCAGGCGTTTTCGTCCAATGCCGACGTCGCTTCGAAGAACCGCATGGGCGCGTACGTGCAGGCGCAGGCGGTGGACGAAGGGATCGTGCAGGCGTACGTGCCATTGAGTTACCACGGCGACTGGGAGCGTTTCGTGGGCGTGATTACGCACATGTACCTGAACGGCTCGCCGGAGTTTTCGGCGCTGAAGGCGAAAGAACTGGTCGATGTCGCGCTTCAGCCTGACGCGCCGCTTTTGGACGTGAGCTACTGCTGGGAGGCATTGGGCGCGCGGTCGTTGCCGTACGTCGTACCGCTCATGTCCGGCGAGCACGGGCCGGACGTCGCGTACGCCGCGGCGCGGGCGGCGGCATTCCTCGGTGAACCGGCCGCGGTCGACGTGCTCGCGGCGATGGCGGGGCAGCCGGATCACCCGTTCCAGATTCCCGCGGTTCAGGTGATGGGGCAACTGCCTCCTTCCCCGCGCCTCAATTCGATGTTGCGCAAACTCATCGATACCAACCAGACGCTCGTGCGCATCGAGGCCTACAAGATTCTGGCCCGCAACCGTGACCCGATCGTGTTGAGCAAAGTCGTCAACGAGAATTTCGTGCTGGACATGATCCCGAGCAACGCTCCGCCGTTGATTTACGCCACGCGAGCCGGTGTGCCGCGCATTGCGGTGATCGGCGAGCGCTCGCGCCTGGACACGCCGGTGCTGTTCCGCGCGATCGACGACCAGTTGACCATCAACAGCGACGGCAGCGCTAAAGGCCTGACGATTTTTTACCGCAACCCGTTCCGGCGTGAGGCGATCCGTGTGCAAAGCGGCCCGGAAATAGCCGAACTGATCGCGCGCCTCGGCGGGGAGGTCACGCCCGGTGACGCACCGCTCAGCTTCACGTATGGCGACATCGTTGCGATCTTGCAACGTATGAGCCGGCAAAAACAGATCGTCGCCGGTGCAGGCCGGACCGAAACGCCGTTCATTTTGCAAGAAGTCGGCGACCTCGTGGACGAAATCTACGGCGCTCCTGCGATCGAAGACCAAGGCCGACCGACCACAGACAAGCCGAAAGTCGGCGCCACTAACAAAGCTAAGAATCCCGAAGTCGGGACGGCGAGATAAAGCAATGGATGAGGGAAGCGTGATGATCGGATGATCAGAAGATTCGCACGAAGCTGATTCTCAATCGTCCGAAGATCATTGATCCGATTAACCATTCCCAGGTCATGGAGGACCACACATGCGTCTGAAAAAACTCATTCTTCACGGATTCAAGAGCTTCGCCGACCGGACGGAGTTCGTGTTCGATTCGGCCATCACGGGGATCGTCGGGCCTAACGGCTGTGGTAAATCCAACGTGGTCGACGGCTTCAAGTGGGTGCTCGGTGAACAGTCCGCCAAATCCCTGCGCGGGGATGCCATGATGGACTGCATCTTCAACGGCTCGGGCGGGCGCAAGCCCGCGGGGCTGGCTGAAGTCACACTCGTGTTCGAGAACCCGCACCGCGCCGACGGGTCGCGCGCGCTCAACATCGACGCCGACGAAGTGAGCGTCGGCAGGCGCCTCTACCGCGACGGCACGAGCGAATACACGCTCAACAATCATTCGTCGCGCCTCAAGGACGTACGCGAAATGTTCCTCGACACCGGCGTCGGCGTCGACGCCTACAGCGTGATCGAACAGGGGCGCGTGTCGGCGCTGCTGGAAGCCAACCCCGAAGAACGTCGCATCATCTTCGAAGAGGCCGCGGGCATCTCCAAGTTCAAGCAGAAGAAGAAAGAAACGCAGAGAAAGCTCGAAAAAGTCGACCAGAATCTGCTGCGTGTGAACGACATCGTCGCCGAGGTGGATAAGCGGTTGCGCGGCGTGAAGATTCAGGCCGGGCGCGCCCGTACGTTCCAGGAATACAACACGCGACTGTCGGAACTGCGACTTGGCTTTGCCTTGCGCGAATACCACACGCACACGCGGACATTAGCGGAGTTGACGCAAAAGTCTGAGGACGCGCGGTTTCGATTGGACGACGTGTCCGGTGATTTGCAACACCAGCAAAACGCGCTGGCCGATAAACGGCAGACGCTCGAAGCGGTGACGCAGACGCGCCAGCGCGTCGAGTACGAATTGGTGCAGGCCAAGGCGTCGATGCAGTCGGCGGCGCAGCGCCAGCATTATGCCAAACAACAGCTCCAACAGATCACCGACCAGGTCGCGACGTTCGACGCCGATCGGAAGGCCGTCGAGTCTAAGCTCACGGACGTGACGCAAAACCTCGGGGCCGAGTCGGAGCGGTTAAAGGAGCTGACGTCGCTCGTCGAACAACACCGCAAGCTGATCGCCGAGCGTCAGGAGGCGTTTAAGTCGGCACAACTTGAGTCGAATCAGTTGAACCAACAGGTCGAGCAGAACAAGAGCGCGATTCTGGATTTGATGCGCAAGCTCGCACAGACGAATAGCAGGCTGGGCGCGATCGAGATCGAGCGACGCAACATCGGTCAGCAGCAAGCGCGCCTGGCCGACCGCCGGCGAACGGTGATGAGCGAACTCGACTCGCTCGAGGTGCAACGGTCGGCGGCGCAGTTGAAGTTGACGACCGTTCTCGACGCCATCATCGATCAGCAACGCCAGCTCGACGCGAAACGCGCGGAGGCGCAGCAACTTGGCAAGCAAATTGCCCAGCTCGGCGAACACGCCGGCGCCGCGCGCGAACATCGTTCGGGCCTGCTTTCTCGACAGAAATTGCTGAAGGACTTGGAATCGCGCTTTGAAGGCGTGAGCGGCGGGGTGAAATCGGTCCTGCGTCAGAAGCAACAAAAATTCACCTTCGTGCGCGGACTCGTCGCAGACGTGTTGCGCGTGGACGTCGAACACGCGCACGTGATCGAAGCGGCGCTCGATGGTCGTGACCAGTGGCTGGTCGCGACCAACCTCGACGACGTCGCGGCGGCACGGGAGGCGTTTGAGGAACTGGAAGGACGGGTGAACGTCGTCACGGTCGACGGCACCGACCGTACCTCGGGCGTCTCGCCCGTCTCCTCATCTCTTGCTTTGTTGGATTTAGAAAATAAGGAAGAGGACCAGATTGAAAACGGGCGACACGCCCGAGGTACGAAATACGACTGGAACCAGCACCCGCAGTTGATTCGCTTCGCGGTGGATTTGGTGAAGGTGGAGCCTGATGACCGCGCGATTGCGGAGCAACTACTCGGCAGGACGATCGTCGTCGACACGCTCGCCGACGCGATCGCGTTGCACCGTGCCGGGCAAGGCGGTTGGCGGTTCGTAACGAAGGTCGGCGAAATCGTCGAAGCCGACGGCACGTTCCGTGCCGGGCCACTTACGGCGTCGATGGGTCTGCTGTCGCGCCGGTCAGAACTTGAAGCGATCGTACAGCAGTTGGCCGACACGGAAAAAC
>Ga0163144_10007446_pt1 | contig 24003 bp, 22 predicted proteins | sample OliLak19BULKMAT1_FD_123175 | JGI IMG/M metagenome (GOLD analysis project Ga0163144, IMG submission 123175) | Freshwater microbial mat bacterial communities from Lake Vanda, McMurdo Dry Valleys, Antarctica - Oligotrophic Lake LV.19.BULKMAT1 | ecosystem: Environmental > Aquatic > Freshwater >...
CCACCCATCCCGCGCAACACTTCCTCAAGCAACACCGTGCGATCGAGCAACGCGCAACGCACCAGCAGCGTCTCGAACAGCATCTGTTGTTGCCCACTGCGCCTGAGATGTGGCTCGATCTCCACCACCAACGAGAGCATCCGCAGGATATCCCCCGCCGCAAAGTGCGTCGCGCGCTTCGGCAGCTCCTCGCGCAACAAGTCCGACACGTCGGGGAGCGACCCCCCGAGCACCACGGCGAGCTGCGCCCGCAGGATCTCCGCGAACTCCGTGAGCAACACCGTGAAGTCCACGCCATGATCCGCCAGCCGGGCGACCGTAGCAAAGACATCGCCCGCGCGACGCTCAATAATCAGATCCAGCAGCGCCAGATGCTCATCCTCGGCGACCAGGCCGAGCGCATCCCGCACGCGCTGCGCGGTGATGGGGCCTTCGCCGAGCGAGAGGACTTGATCCGTGAGCGAGAGGGCGTCGCGCATGGAGCCGTCGGCCGCGCGCGCGAGCATCCCCAGCGCGTCCGATTCGGCGCTCAGGCCTTCCTGCGCGAGCACGTCCGCCAAACGCACCCGCACATCGGCCGGGCCAATGCGGCGAAGATCGAAGCGCTGCACACGCGAGAGCACCGGCGCGGCCGCCTGCTGAATTTTCTGCGGCTCAGTGGTGGCGAACACAAAGACCACGCGCGGCGGCGGCTCCTCGAGAATCTTCAGGAGCGCATTCCAGGCTTCACGCGTGAGCATATGCGCTTCGTCGATGATGTAGACCTTGTACCGATCCTCGCCCGACGGCGCATACATCGCCCGCTCGCGGAGATCACGGGCATCATCCACCCCACGATTGGACGCCGCGTCGATCTCGACCACGTCGAGCGAAGCGCCGCCCCCCCACACCCGCGTGCACGACGGGCACACGCCACAGGGCTCCCGATCCGGCCGGCGCGCCTCGCAGTTGAGCGCCATCGCCAGCACGCGCGCAAGGGTCGTCTTGCCCGTCCCGCGGGGGCCGCAGAACAGGTACGCGTGCGCCACCCGGTCCGTGAGGATGGCATTCCGGAGGGTGTTCGCCACGTGCGACTGCACCGCGACTTCGGCGAATCGGCGGGGGCGGTACTTCCGGGCGAGGGCGAGCGACATGAGAGGAGAAGTTAGCCCCATGCGGGCGGGTTCGCTCGGCGATCCGTACCTAGATCCGTACCTAGATCCGTACCTGAACGACCTCGCGCGGGGAGCGCCGCCGAAGCGTGCTCACCCGCGCGAGTGTTCCAGGCCTACCGGAGCGACGATGGACTCCACGTGCCGTTGCTACCTTTCGGTCCTGGCGGGGTTGGTGGGCCGAAGCCCCCCGGGACCTGGAACACCCGTAAGATACCCGCGTCCGCAGTTCCAGACAACGCCCGCCCCCCTACCCGTTCGGGCGGGAGGGGCCACCCGCCCCGCCCCGTCCACTCGGGCGTTCTCACCGGGCGCCGCACACTCCATCTTTCGCCCATCGTGGTGGACGGGCTTGCCCGCGCCAACACGCCAAAAGCGCAGCGACGGACCCGGGGGGTGTCCGTTCGCTTGCGCCCTTTTTTTTGCCTGTCATCGCCGCGCTCCACCCCGCGCTCAACCCCGCGCTCAACCCCGCGGCGGCGCGCTCCGCCCGCTCGGTCCCTTATGCCGCAGCGCCGCCTCGGTGCGGTTCTTCACGCCCAGCTTCTGATACAGATGCTGCACGTGGAACTTCACCGTGTTCTCCGAGAGCGTGAGCCGCCCGGCGATCTGCGCATTCGTCAGCCCCTCGGCGAGCAACGCCCACACTTCCCGCTCACGCGCCGTGAGTTCGTTGATCCCACTCCGTGAGCCGCGCGCTTCCAACCAGCGACGCGCCGCCTGCGGGAATACCAACTGCCCTTCCACGACCTGACGGATGGCCGACACGGTCTGCTGCGGCGACGCCGTCTTGAGCGCCAACCCCTCCGCCCCCGACTCCAACACGGAGCGGATCGTCTCGCCATCGTGATACGCCGTGAGCACGAGCACGCGCGGCGCATCGGGCAACCCGCGGAGATCGCCGATGATGTCCGTCGCCCGTAAGCCGCCGAGCTCGTAGTCGAGCACCACCACTTCGGGTGTCAACTGCTCCACCAGCGCGATCACCGCGTGGCCGTCAGTCGTCGCGCCCACGACCTCAATGTCTTCCTCACTATCGAGCAGGGCGCGCAGTCCCTCCAGCACAATGCCATGATCGTCGGCGAGCACGACGCGGATAATCGACTTGCGCTCGGTCATGCCGCCGCCGGGATGGTCACGCGCAGGACCGTCCCTTCGCCAGGCGTTGACTCCAGCGAGAACGCGCCGCCGAGCATCGCCACCCGATCCTGGATGCCACGCAATCCGAAGTGGCCGCCCTCGACCCCGACCCCTTCCTCGGCGGCGAGCACTGCGCGCGTCTCGAACCCTCGGCCATCATCCGTGACCGTCAACCGCACGGCCCCCTCCACGCGCTCCACGACGACCATCTGGCGGGTGGCCTTCGCGTGGCGGAAGCCATTCGCCAGCGCCTCCTGTAAGATCCGATACAGCGCGATCTTCGCGGGCAAGGGGCATTCGCTCATCTCTTCGTCCATCAGGCGATCGTCCATCGTGAGTTCCACGGGCTGATCGGTCATTGCTTCGTGCTGGACGGTGAGGCCTTCGAGGATCGCGCCAAGCGAGCGCCGCTCGAAGCCCGGGGGGCGGAACACGCCAATGAGCGTGCGCACTTCCCCAAGCGCGCGCTCGAGCAACTGCGTGGCCTGCGTCGCGCGACGCGCGAGCGCGGGCTGCTCCGCGAGATCGCGCTGCAACAACTGCAGATGCGAGACCGCCGCGAAGATGTCCTGCACCGGTCCATCGTGCATATCGAGCACGATGCGCTGCAACTCCCGCTCGCCGGCGGCGAGGAGTCGGAGCGACGCTTCCCCGGCTTTGGTCTCATCCGGTGTCGCCATCAGCTGGCGCTGAACCAGGAGGCGACCGCCGCCGCGGCGTACCACATCCATCCGACGTGGCGTCCACGCGAAATCAGTAACGAGAGAAGCGTGAGGCCGGTGAAGGTCGCCGCAATCACGGGGGCGAGCGCGCTCCACCCCTCGCGCACTTGCACAGGGTCCACCGCCGAGGTGAACAGCAACATCGCGTAGCCAAGCAAGGCCACGCTCAATGAATGCCACGCCAAGCGGACCGCGCCCCGCGTGCCCGCGTCATCGCTGGAGCGACGCCCTACCTCCGCGCGCTCCCCGCCGCGGCGATACAGTCGGCGCAACACGATCTTCTCCCCCACGAGCGAATGCGCGAGGGCAGCGCCCAGCAGCAACACGGCACCCGCGAGCGACCACCAGTTCACCGCAACACTCCTTGGAGGATGGCGACGGCCGATGCCAGGGCCGCATCGTCGATGTCGAGATGCAGCACGCACCGGACCCGCGTCGCGCTCCAATCTGTGACGAATACCCCCGCCTCGCGGGCACGGGCCACGACCCTATCCGACGTCAACCGCGACGGGAGATCGATCATCACGATGTTCGAATCCGGGGACACCACGCGCACATCGTCTATCACCGCGACACCCGCCGCGAGGATCTGCGCACGGCGGTGATCCTCCACAAGGTTCGGGAAGTTATGGTCGAGCCCGTAGAGCACCGCCGCAGCCAGCACGCCCGACTGCCGCATTCCACCGCCGAGCCGCTTGCGCACCTCGTACGCTTTGGCCATCACCGGCTCGTTCCCCACGAGGATCGCGCCCACTGGGGCTCCGAGTCCCTTGGAGAACGAGCACATCACGGTCTCGGCCGTCGCGGCGAACTCCGCCAACGGAGTCCCCGTCGCCGCGTGCGCATTCCAGAGCCGCGCCCCATCGAGATGCACGCGCAGTCCCGCTTCGGCGGCCACGTCATGAATGCGGCGCAGCTCGGCGACCGGTGTCACCATCCCGCCCGCGCCGTTGTGCGTGTTCTCGGCACAGACGACCGTGGCCCGCGGCGCATGCTTCGACGCCCGGCGGAAGTGCGCCTTGAGCGCATCGGCGTTCAGCACGGGCCCGCCACCCACGAGGCGGACCTGGAGCCCGACCAGCGCGGACGTCGCCGCGATCTCCCAATTCACAATGTGCGAGTCCTCGTGGCAGTAGACCTCCGTCCCCGGCTCACCGAGGAGCCAGAGCCCCGCCTGGTTCGCCATCGTTCCCGTGGGGAAGAAGAGCCCGCGGTCCTTCCCCAACATCGCCGCCACCCGTTCCTCGAGCCGGCGCACCGTGGGGTCGCCGTCGAGCACATCATCGCCCACTTCGGCCTCGGCCATCGCGCGCCGCATGCCGAGGGAGGGCTTGGTGACGGTGTCGCTGCGCAGATCGATGACGGGGCGGGCGGTGGTCACGTGGGTTCGGCGGGCGGGGGCGAGGGCGCATGGATGGCGCTCGCGACCTCAGCTCCCAGCACGAAGATGAGCGCCGCATAGTACGTCCAGAAGACGACCACGACCAAGGCCGCAAGGGTGCCCGTGTAGACCGTGGTTGGCGGAAAGGTCGCGATCATGACCCCGAAGAGCCAGCGGGCGAGCTCGAAGAGCAGCCCCGCGGTGATGGCGCCGCCGGCGGCCGCACGCCACTCGGGCTTTCGCTTGGGAAGCCACCGATAGAGCCACAGGAAAATCGCCATCACCATCGCGACCGCGAGCACGCGACCGAAGATCAACTCGATCCCGCTCATGAGATTGATCCCGATTCCCCGCTGCACGAGTGCCAAGCCGATCTGGCCACTCGAGACGGTGATGAACGCGCTCACCACCACCCACGCCACGATCAACAGCACCATCATGATCGTGAGCTGCATGTCCCAGAGCATCCCGCGCAGCATGCCGCGGTCGCGACCATGATCGAAGACGTGGCTCATCACGCTGCGCAGCGCGCCGAAGAGCCGTGCCGAGAAGTAGAGAAAGCCGATCGCCCCGCCGATCCCGAATGCCGCGCGCGTACGCACTACATCGCGCAACACGGGATCGAGCATCTGCCCCTTCACCGTGAGATGCGGCATCACCCCGGTCAGGACTTCCTGCACGAGGGTATTCGCGGACTCCATGGTGGTGCCGAGCAGAAATCCCATCCCGGACGCGAGCAGCAGGATGAACGGCACGCCAGCGAGGAGGATGTTGAAGGCCACCCCGCTGGCGAGAAACAGCACATCGTCATCCCCCACGTTCTTCCAGGTGTCCCGAAGGATGCGTCCGATGAGCGTGGTCAGACGCCGTCGTCCTGTCCCTCTGCCGCGTCACGGTGGCGCGCGAGGCGCTCCTCGAGTGCGGCGCGCGCATCACGCGTGGCGCTCCGGCTGGTACGCTTCACCTCGCGGATCGCCGACCGACCGGTGTCCGCGAGATCCTCCACGGCCCCACGCCCCGTCCTCGCCAGATCCTCGGCGAACTCCTTCCCGCTCTCCCCAAGGTCACGCGCCTTGCGCTTCGCCTTGCGCGCCACGCGACGGATATCGGCACGGGTCTCTTCGCCACTCTGCGGCGCGAAGAGCAAGGCGAGTCCGGCGCCGACCGCCGCGCCAAGCAAAAACAATCCGATGCCATTCCCACTCCGTCGTTCGATCACGACGGCCTCATCCGACCGATCACTCATACTGCCTCCCACGAAAGATGCGGCTTGTATCGCGCGTGAGCCGTAGGCGAAAGCTACTGCGAAGTCGCGTCGCGATGAGAATGCGGCGGTGCGGCGCCTACAGTTCCACGAGCACCAGGAAGCGCGAGGGCCGCCAGAAGGTCTCCGGCGCCGAGATGCGCACGACTCCCTTGAACTTGCCCCCTGCGGGCGTGGAATCCAGCCCGGCGAGGTCATTCGGCGAGACAATTCGGTAGCTCTTGGCCGCATTGGGGAGGGTGATCTCCCCCAACACACGGCGATCGGCAGCCACGAAATCCTGCGCGTCGATCGCGCGCGCAAGCACCAGCGTGCGGCCGATCCCAAGCATCCCGCCGCGCTGTTCGATCACGCCCCGCGCCAGCAACTCGGCCCTCGTCCCGGCCACCCAGTACACGGTGTTCTGCTCCGTGACGAGAGCCTCGCGGTCGCTCGTCAGCGCGTCACGCTCCGAGGACAGCTGCACATTGGCGTCCTTGAGTTGCGCGTTCTCCGCCGTCAGCGCCGACACTTTGTCGACGAGCGCCACGACCTCGGCCTTTTGCTGCTCGATCAACAGCTGGAACGAGGCGATGGTCGAATCGAACTTGCGGGTGAGGGCGGTGTTCCCGGCCGTGAGGGCCGAGATGCGACGACGGCTCTGCGCCATCGAGGCTTCGGCCTCGTTGATGCGTGCCGTCAGTTCGGCCATACGCTGCAGGAGCTGGGCGCGCTGTTCCGTGGGCGAGAGGGATTCCATCTCGCCATCGCGCGCCGCCACCGGGCCGCCGGCGCGGACCTGCTCCAACTCCGACGAGACGTCCCCAATGAACTGCGAGGTCGCCACGACTTCGGCGAGGAGTGAGTCCTTCTCGGCGCTGAGCGCGACCGACTGCGCAAGTTGCCGCTCGTACTCGGACTTCGAGACGCAGGCGGTGGCGAAGAGCGCCACCGCTGCCAATAGCATCGTCTGCCTCATGAAAATACCCTCGTGCGCCGGGGGGTGGGGCCTACTCGCCCGCGTCCGGATCATCAGGGGCGGCCTCAACCGCGGGACCGCCGGTCCCGGGAGCCGAGCGAGCGATTGCAGGCCCTGGGACATACCGCCGCACGGCCGCGGCTGTTCCGCCCACCGCCAGCTTTTCGAACAGGAAGGTGAACTTGGCCTCGTAGGCATCGTTGAGCTTCTGCGCCACATCGGCCGGCAGGTCCCACAGCTTCCGCTTGAACGGGCCAAAGCCCTTCTTGCGCGTCTTGTAGAAGAACTGGTCGTCGGTATCCCCCGCCTTCCGCTCATCGGCGGCGTGCTTCACGAGCCAGGCGTACATCTCCTCGCGCAGCGCGGTCGGGAGATGAACGTACAGCATGTTCTGGAAGCCGGTCGCGAGATGGATCTCTGCGGTCTCGGTCTTCGGGAAGTGATCGAACGCATCGTCCGGCAAGGTGGACGCGCCATGCTGCACGGCGCCGCTCAACCCGTACTTCTTGCTCGCCACGCGCGAGAGATTCTCGAGCGTCTTGAAGTCGAGCGCGACCTCGGCGATCGAGCCATCGGCGAGCACCACGCCGCCATGCGACGTCCCCGACTGCACGGAGATCTTGGAGAGGCCGATCATGCCCGGCGCCTGAGCGGCCAGCGTGCGATGGTAGCCATCCATAAACGCCTCGAGCTCGGCCACGGTGGAGTTCTCCGTGCCGACCTCGCCGATCTCCCCACCGAGCGAGACCGTCACGCCCGCCGGCTCGAGTCCGCGCACATAGCGCGTGAGATCGACGCCGATTTCGTAATTCAGTCGCTGCTGTTCGTCGAGTGTCGGGAATGCGAGATCCACGAGCGTCGAGGTATCGAGGTCAATGTTATAGAAGCCCGCCGACACGCCCTCGGCCGCGAGCTGCTTCACCGCCGAGACTTCGGCGACGGGGTCGACCTTGTACTTCTTGTGATTCACCTGGAAGTGATCGCCCTGCAGGAACACCGGTCCGCGGTGCCCTTCGCGCATCGCCGCGGCGAGGGCGACGGCCACGTACTCCGAGGGACGCTGCTCGGTGTAGGCGATCTCCGAGCGCGCGATCTCCATGATGAAGGCGCCGCCATCCATCTTCTTCGCGGTCCGGAAGATGGCGCGCATCGTGTCGTACGAGCGCCCTCGAATGTTCATCGCCGGCACCGTCACCGGCGGCACCTCACCGCGGCCACGCGCCATATAGAACGCATGGATCGACGCCGAGTAGACGCCGACCGCGCGTCCCGCCTCCCAGATCGCCCAGCGCGCCCAGTCCTGCTCCGTGGTATCGCCAAAGACGGCGAGACGCACGAGCGCATCCATCATGGGGGAGGCCAGCGCGGCCTCGTCGTGCACGGTGAGCTGATGCTTGGCGATCGTTGCCGCAGCACCAAGGACTTGCACCACAGAAGCAGGAACGGTGGACATCGGTCGGGGATCGAGGGTCATCGGGGTGCGCGGTGCGCCCGCGGGAGCGCGGGCGCACACGAGCGGGTCAACGCGCTACGGGAGAATCTACAGCACCCACGCCGGGTCGGCGGTGGGGAGCGACTCCCACACCGCGCGCATCCCCTGCCACTCGGGATGCCCGAACTGGTAGTACGTCAGCTGCTTGCCGAGCTCGACGCCCGGCTGGTCCAGCGGATCCACGCCATACAGTTGCCCGCCGTAGATGGTCGCCAACTCAAAGAACATGAAGAGCCCGCCGAGGTGCCATTCGTCCACCTGCGAGACCTTTAACGTCATCGAAGGGCGGCCACCCCGAGCGAGTGCGCCAGCGGTCGCCCGCGCTTCAGCGCGGAGCAACTCACCGAAGCCACGCCCCTTCAGATACGCGAGCTCCGCCGGGGAATCGTCGCCCACGGGGATCGGCGTTTCATCCGGATGCGTCTCCACATCGATAAAGGTCACCGTTTTGTCGATCGGGCCTTCCATGAAGAGTTGCACCTGCGCGTGCTGATCGGTCGCGCCGACCGCGGCGATCGGCGTCGGGCCCACGGGCTGGCCGCTCGGCGTGCGCTTACCGAGCGATTCGGCCCAGAGCTGCACGAACCAGGGCGCGAGATCGCGCAGCGCATCACTGTACGGCATCAGCACGTGTGCGCTCTGCCCTGCTTCGGTCTGGGCCCGCCACTGCAACGCCGCAAAGGCGAGCGCCGGATCCTTGCGGAACGACTCCCCAGTGCAACGGTCGCGCATGGCGATGGCGCCCGCGATCAACTGCTCGACATCGAGCCCGAGCAGCGCCATGGGGAGTGTGCCCACCGGGCTCATCACCGAGAAGCGTCCCCCGACATTCGCGGGCACTTCGAACGCCGGAATCCCCTCGGCGTCTGCCACCCGGCGCAGCGAGCCCTTCACGGGATCGGTCACAAAAGCCAAGTGTTCGCGCGCCGGAAGCCCCGCAGCCTTCAACCGTGCGCGCACGAACAAGTACTGCGCCATCGTCTCCGCCGTGCTGCCCGACTTGGAGATGACGAGCACGCGGGTGCGCGCGAGATCGACCATATCGAACAGCCCCGTCACGCTGCGCGGGTCGACGTTGTCGAGCACATGCAACCGCGCACGCCCACCTCGCTGATCCTTCGTGCGCGCATTCCAGTCGCGCGGCAGGAGGGCGGAGCGCAGACACACCGCCCCAAGTGCCGAGCCGCCAATGCCGAGCACAATCACCTCGTCGAGGCCGCGACGCGCACTCGCGGCCCAATCGAGCACCCGCGCCCGCTCCTCGGCCTGCGCTTCGAGCGCGCGGAAGCCAAGGACGCCTTTCGCCTCCATCGCGCGTGCCCCTGCGGCGACGGCCTTGAGGCGGGGCGCCATGGCATCGAGTGCCGCCGCATCGGGGCCCGTTGGCACCGCGGCCTTCAGCATCCCACTCACATCCAGGTGGATGGTCATCCGTCCATCTCCACAGTCAGTCCGTCATAGGCCGGGAACACGCCGGCAGGCAGGGCGCGCGCGAGATCCGCGTGCGCCGTCTCATGGGTCAAGTGCGTCAGATACGTCCGCGTCGCGCCGATCCGTTCGGCGGTGGCCACGGCCTCGCCGATCGAAAGATGCGTCGGGTGCGCGGTGCGAAAGAGGGCGTTCAGCACCAGCACGTCCACGTCCTGTAGGAACGGGAGCGCGGCCTCGGGGACTTCCTTCGCGTCCGTGATGTAGGCGAGCGCGCCGATCCGATACCCGAAGACACGCACACGCCCATGCGGGAACTCGATCGGCGTGACTGCGAGATGCCCGATCTGCGTGGGAATGCCCGCCTCCAGCGCCTGCGCGAAGCCTTCCGGCTTGCTCGTCCCCGGCAGCGGCTTCATCGCCGAGTCGAAGATGTAGTTGAAGCGACGCGCGAGCGTGGCGAGGGTCTCCGCCGGGCCATACATCGGCAACGCGCCGTCGCGACGCATCGAGATCGCACGGATGTCGTCGATCCCGTGCGTGTGATCGGCGTGGTCGTGCGTGAACAGCACGGCATCGAGCCGATCCACACCCGCCGCCAACAACTGCAATCGGAGTTCCGGCGGCGTGTCGATCAACAGGCGCAGTCCCGCGCTCTCGACGAGCGCGCCGACGCGCGTCCGATGGTCGCGCGGATCCTCGGAACGGCACACGGCGCACGCGCACCCGATCTGCGGAACGCCGAAACTCGTGCCCGTTCCCAGGAACGTCAGCTTCACACCGTCTCCACCTTCAATTGGTTCGTCGAGCCCGGCACGTCGAACGGCACCCCCGCGGTCACGACGATCCGATCCCCGACCTTCGCGAGCCCATTCTTGACCAGCAGGTCACGCGCGAGCGCCGTCATCTGATCGTAGGTGTCGCAGTGCGGCACGAGAAACGGCACCACGCCCCAGACCATCGCCAACTGCCGGTACGTGCGTACGTGATCCGTGAGCACGACGATCCGCACATTCGGACGACGCGCCGCCACGATGCGGGCGGAGAAGCCGCTCTTGGTGAACACGACGATCGTACTCGCGCCGAGCAGACGCACCGCCGTCACCGAGGCCGCGGCGATCGTCTCCTCCACCGTCGCCTGACCCGGCACGAGGCGGTCGATGCCCTGCCCGCGCGCGACCGGCGCCTCCTCCGCCGCCGCCGCGATCCGACGCATCGCCTGCACCGCGAGGACGGGATGCAATCCCGCCGCGGTCTCGGCCGAGAGCATCACGGCATCGGTGCCGTCGAGAATCGCATTCGCCACGTCGCTCGCCTCGGCGCGCGTCGGGCGCGGATGCTGCACCATCGACTCCAGCATCTGCGTGGCCGTGATCACGGGACGCCCATAGCGATTCGCCAAGCCGATGATGCGCTTCTGTTGCAGCGGCACCTGCTCGAAGGGCAACTCGACGCCGAGGTCACCACGCGCGACCATCACCGCGTCGGACACGCGCAGAATCCCCTCGATGCGCTCGAGCGCGGAGTCCTTTTCGATCTTCGCGACGACCAACAAGCCCTTGGGGAGGAGCGCCTTCAGTTCCTCGATGTCCTCGGCGCGGCGCACGAAGCTGAGCGCGAGATAGTCGAGATCCTGTGCGATCGCGAACGGGATATCGAGGCGGTCCTTCGCCGTGAGCGAGGGGGCCGACACATCGATGCCCGGCAGGTTCATCCCCTTGTTGCTCTTGAGGCGGCCGCCGTACACCACCTTCGCCGCAACGCGCGGGCCATCAATGCCCGTCACCCGCAGCGCGATGAGCCCGTCATCGACGAGGATCGTGCCGCCATCACGCACATCAATGGCGAGATTCTCATACGTCACCGGGATCTCCGCGCCGCGGGCCACCCCCTCCGGCGCGAGCACGAGCGCGTCGCCCTCATGAAGGTCGAGCGGCTCGGGCAACATCCCGATGCGGATGCGCGGCCCTTGCAGGTCCCCGAGGATCGCGACCGGACGGCCGAGCTCGGTCGCGATGCCGCGGATCGTCGCCACGGTCTGCGCGTGCGCCTCGTGTGTCCCGTGCGAGAAGTTGAGGCGCGCCACGTTCATGCCGGCGAGCATCAGCTGCCGGATCACCTCGGGGTTCGCGGACGACGGACCCATCGTCGCCACGATCTTCGTGGCGTCGTGCGGGCCACTGTTCAAACCAGTTGGCGTGGTCATGGTCACCTCGCCACCGCAAGCGCGGCCGTCTTCTGCTCGATGCCGGCAATGAGCGTGTCGAACGACTTCTGGAACGAGGCCAAGCCCTCGGCGAGGAGCGTGTCGGTCACGGCATCGAGCGAGATGCCCAGCGTCGCGAGATCCGCGAACAGCGCCTCAACTTCCGCGAGCCCCGTATCGACGGTGCGGGCGGTGATCCCGTGGTCACGGAACGCCTCCAGCGTGTTCGGCGGCATCGTGTTCACGGTGTCAGGGCCGATCAACTGTTCCACGTAGAGCGTATCGCGATACGTCGGGTTCTTGGTGCTGGTGCTCGCCCACAGCGGGCGTTGCAGCTGCGCGCCGGCGGCGGCGAGCTTCTCCCACCGCGGCCCGCTGAAGCGCTCCCGAAAGAGTCGGTACGCGCGCTTGGCGTTCGCCACCGCCGCGCGCCCCTGCAGCGCGGCGCCGCGCTCGGCCGAGAGCGTCCCCGCGTGCACCTGCGCGGCGAGCGCCGCGTCGATGGCGCTATCCACTCGGCTCACAAAGAACGAAGCCACCGACGCGATGTGCGCGAGCGGCTTCCCCGCCGCGTGGCGGCGCTCCAACCCCTGGAGATACGCCTCGATCACGCGATCGTGCGCGGCCACGCCGAAGAGCAGCGTGACATTCACGTTCAACCCGTCGGCAATCAGTCGCTCAAGCGCGATGCACCCTTCAGGCGTACCGGGAACCTTGATCATCACATTCGGGCGATCGACCGTCTGCCAGAGCCGGTGCGCTTCGTCGACCGTCGCAGCGGCGTCGTGCGCCGAGCCCGGCGAGACTTCAATGGACACGTAGCCATCGAGGCTCTTGGAGGCCGCGTAGACGTCGGCAAAGGCATCGCAGGCCACCCGCACGTCATCCGTCTCGACCAGCTCAAAGAGCTCCCAGGCCGTCTTCCCGGGGGCGGCGGCCTGGAGCTGAGCGTCGTACAACGTCCCCGAGGCCAGCGCCTTCTCGAAAATCGTCGGATTCGACGTCATCCCCGTCATCGCGTCCCCGTCTATCCGGCGCGCGAGGATGTCCCCCTGGAGCAGCGCGCGATCGATGAAATCGAGCCAAATGGACTGGCCGGCGGCGTGCAGGGCGTGCAACGGGGTGCGAAAGGAGGACATCAGGGGCGCTCTCTAGGGTGAACGGACGAATGTGCAGATGAATTTAGTCATCGCTAGCGTCCGGCGCCCGCGCTGGGCACCTTTCGGCAGACCCTCAACCCGCTGACGTGGATCTCTCCGAACCGACGACCGGCCCAGTCCTGCAGCGCGTCAGGTCCTGGCGTCGGCTTCCGCTGACGACGCAGCTGATCTTCATCGGGCTGATCGTGGGGGTGACCTGGCTCCTGACCGCACGGCTCTCCGCCGACCGAGAGGCCGAGGACCAGCGCAAGCGCAATCAGCTCCGACAGGAACTCCATCAGGCCGAGGTCTCGGGGGCCCGGCTTTTGACGGACGTCACGATGATGGCCGCGTCGCACCGCGCCCACCTCATGACGGGAGATCCGCGGTATTTTGAGAAGTACGAGCAGGCACGCCGAGGGTTCGGAATAGACATCGCCGGAATGCAGGCGGTGATGGCGCGTGACGGGCGCGTGGCCGGGGACGCGGCGCGGATGGTCGCCTTGGTGGCCACTTGGGACCGCGACATCGTCTCTGCCCTCGCGATGAGCGAGGGGCGTGCGTGGATCCGCCTACGGAATCGGCCGAGCGCCCTCGACAGCGTCATCCTCGGCGCCGCCCTGATGGACGAGTTTCGCGACGTGCACGCCAACATGTTGCGCGCCATGCGCGAGGACGTGATCCGGCTCGATGCCGAGGCCGAGACCGACGCCGCACTCAACGAGTGGGAGACCTTCCTGCTCCGCGCCGCCGCCGTGGCGATCTTCGCGCTCCTGATGACCCTGCTCCTCCGCCTCGTCTCCCGGTCGCTGAATCAGGTCGTCATTGCGGCCGAGGCGCTCGACGGCGGACGCTACGCGGACGCGCAGCTCCCGAATGCGCACCGCGCGCCCAATGCGGAGATGGCGAGTCTCGCCCGGACGTTCGACCGGCTCGCGCACAGCATCGCGCAGCGCGAGGGACAGCTCCAAGAGGATATCGAGCAGCTCAAGGAGCTGGAGCGACTGAAGGCCGACTTCGTCTCGACCGTCAGCCACGAACTGCGCACCCCGCTCACGTCCATGCGCGGCGCGCTCGGCCTCCTGCTGAGCGGCGCCGGCGGCGAGCTCAGCCCGAAGGGACGCGAGCTGCTGCGCATCGCACTTACCAACACCGACCGCCTCATCCGCCTGATCAACGACATTCTTGACGTCGAGAAGATCGACGCCGGGCATGTGGAGATCCGTCGTGATCGCCTGCGGCTCCGCCCCATCCTCGAGTTCACGATCGCCGGTCTCGAAGGACTCGCCCGCGATGCCGACGTGCACCTGACGCTCGGAACGGTGCCCGAGGTCGAGCTCTTTGGCGATGCCGACCGACTCACGCAGGTGTTCACGAACCTGATCTCGAACGCCGTCAAGTTCTCGCCGAAAGGGGCCGCGGTCGAGCTCACGGCGGAGCTGCTCGAGAGCACCGTGTGCATCAGCGTGCGCGATCATGGTCCGGGAATCCCGCCCGAGTTCGCCTCGCGCATCTTTGGGCGCTTTCAGCAGGCGCAGAGCGCCGAGTCGCGTCGGGGCGGCGGCACGGGCCTGGGCCTGAGCATCTCCAAGTCCATCACCGAGATGCACGCTGGACGGATCGGCTTTCGGGGTGCGGAGGGAGGGGGCACCGAGTTCTACGTCGAGCTCCCAGTCGCCCCGAGCCCGACCGGAGAGTCCGACGCACGTCCCGGGGTGCTGATCGTGGAAGACGACGACTCGATGCGCGACGTCCTCAGTGCGCTCCTCGAGCCCTTCTCGCGGCCGTTGCCCGTGGGGGATGCCGACGCCGCATGGGCCACGCTCGAACGCACCCGCGTTCGCGTCGTGATCCTCGACACCGGTCTGCCCGGCATGGACGGGCTCTCGTTCGCGCGACGCCTGCGCGGGGATGCGCGTTTCCGCACCATCGCCGTCATCCTTTACTCCGCCTCGGACTTCACCGCGCAGGACCTCAAGGACTCGGGGATTCGGATCTCCGATGCCTTCGTGAAGACCCGCGATACGGAGGCCTCGCTTGTGGATCGCGTACGCCGTGAGTTGCAGGGCCTGACCAACTGAGTCGCGCGGGCGCGGTGCGCTACGCCACCGCGCTGCGCCACCGCGTTACGCCACCGGCTTGGCTTGGGTCCCGATGCCTTCGCGCGTCATGCGCCCCCACGTCTCGACGCCGCGGACGTAGTTCCAAAAGCCCTTGAGGCGGTAAAACACCGTGATCTGGCGGTACCCGAGGCCCTCAATCAGGGCGAAGCCGAGGAGCCGCCAGAAGTCGCGCGGTCGCGTGTACCGTCGGAACGAGAACTCCTCCAGCACGATCGCCCACACCGAGAGCAGGGTCCCGAAGCCGATCGCGACCGCGAGGAAGAGGAGCGCGAACTGCGCATTCACCGCGCCGATCGCGAGCCCGATGAACAGCCCGATGTAGCCCAGCACTTCGACCAGCGGCGCCAACATCTCCCCGAAGAAGAAGAACGGGTAGGCAATCATCCCCGACGCCCCGTAGCGCGGATTGAACAACATCACGCGGTGCGAGAGGAGCGTGGCAATCAGGCCGCGATGCCATCGCTCGCGCTGACGCCCAAGCACCGTCCAGTTGGCCGGCACCTCGGTCCACGCCACCGGATCCGGAATGAACGGCAATGCGGCCCGTATCCCATTCTCGTGGAGATAGCGCTGCAATCGCACGACCAAGTCCATGTCCTCGGTCACGTTCCCGGTGCGATACCCACCGATCGCGAACAGGAACTCCTTCCGGAACAGCCCGAAGGCACCCGAGATGAGGATATTGCCGCCAAGCATGTTCCAGGCGAGTCGCCCGAAGAGGAACGCGCGGAGATACTCCACCACCTGGCAGCCCGGAAGCCATGCGGCTGGGACACGCGCCTCGACCACACGTCCATGTTTCACGATGCAGTGATTCGCCACGCGCACCGACCCGCCCACCGCGGCAACGTTCGCGCCGAGCAGGAAGGGGCGCGCGAGACGCACGAGCGCGTCGGGTTCAATCAGCGTGTCGGCATCGACCGCCACGACGAAGGGATGTCGGCAGGCATTCATGGCCGCATTCAGCGCATCAGCCTTTCCGCCATTGTCTTTATCGATCACCAGCAACCGCGCATGCCGACGCGAGCGATAGTACGCGCGCACCGGTTTCGATGGGAGGCGCACGGCGAAGGCCGGCGGCACCTCGTAGAGGTCGAACTCCCGCATCATGACCTCGACCGTCCTGTCCTTCGACCCATCGTTCACGACCACGACTTCGAGATGCGGATACTCGAGCGTGAGGAACGAGAGCACACTGGCCGCAATCGTGACCTCCTCGTCGTGCGCCGGCACGAGGAGCGAGAGCGGCGGCAGCGCATCGGAGGCGAGGAGACGTCGCAGATGTTCATCGGCCGCCAAGCGCCAGTGCCGCCACAGCTCAGGAATCGAGAGAATCAGCAGGAGCGCATACCCGGTACTGAGCAGCAGCAGATACGTGAGCGCGAACCGATCGGTCCACAGCACCACCGCGCGCAAGAACTCCATAAGACTCGGACTCATGTATCGCCCAGTTCGAGCACGGCGCCATCGGTGAGGCCACTCACCATGGTCGCCATCTCGCGCGCGAATCGATCATTCCCGTCCCGGGCGGCGCGCAGCGCCGCGCGGCCGCGCTCGCCGAGCTGCGCGAGGGAAAGCGCGGCGCGCAGACGCACCTGCCAGACCCCGTCCATCAGTAACGGCGCGAGGGCCGGCACGGCCGTCGAGGACCCGAGCTGCCCGAGGCCGCGCGCCGCGAGCGCACGGACGCTGAAGTCGGTGTCCTTGAGCAGCCCCACCAGCGTGCGCGCCGCGTCAGGCCCGGGGTGCCGCGCCAGCGCTTTCGCCACCGCGCGCCGCACCGCCGGCGCGCGGTGCGTGGCGTGCGGAATCGACGCGGCAATCGCCTGCGGATGGTCAATGCTCGCCGCGAGTTCGATCCACGCGGCGAGCTCCGCCATTTGTGTTCCGTTCGCGATGCGTCCGGTGAGGGCCTCGCCCGCCATGCCGCGCGTCTCGCGCAGCACCGACGTCACGTATTGTCGCACGACCTTCGGCAGCGTGAAGATCTCGTCCACCACCAAGCCGAGCATCGCGGCGTCCGCCACGCGCGGGAGCGCGGAGGCCGCGGCCACCTGCACCGCGGGATGCTCGTCGCGCAGCAACGCCGCAATCGCGGGCTGATCGTCCACCGTCCCAAGGATCGAGAGCGCGCGGGCCGCCTCAAGGCGACGCCACCAGTAGCGGGAATGCCGCTGCGCAAGCGCGTCGTGGATCCACGGCTCCTTCCGTAAGTTCACCGCGAGCAGATCCCGCTGGTCGATCGTGATCGTCTGCCGCGCCAACAACGCGAGGTAGCCCACCGCGGTGCCCTTGGGTAGCGCCCGCAGGGCCGCGACCAATGCTTCGGGATTCGCCCCCGCCACGACCCAGTCGCGTAGCGGTACGGAGAGCGACGCCTTGCTCGCGAGGTAGGCCGCCTGCCGCTGCCGGTCGTACCGTCGACGGACCGCGAGGAAGATGAACAGCAGGAACAGGAAGACGGCCTGCACGGCCGCCATCACTCCAAAGACGACCGCGGAGCTCATTCCGCGATTGCGGCGAGGCGCCAGCCCGCGATCTTCGCCATCAACACCCGGAGACTGACGGGCTTCGGGATGTAGTCGAGGGCGCCGGCGCGAATCGCCCGCAGCTGATCGGCCTCGCTCGTGTGCACCGTCACGAAGACCACGCGGAACACGCTCGGCCGTTCAACGCGCAACCGCTCGAAGAGGGAGAACCCGTCGAGTCCGGGGAGATCGACGTCGAGCAGGACAATCGGAGAGCGCCCACGCACCCGCATCGCCCGCAACCCATCGAGTGCCGCTGGACCATCCGCGAACCGCACCCAGGTGAGGCCGCGCGCCGAGAGCGCGAACGTCAAGAGATCGGCCAGCGCTTCATCGTCCTCGACCACGATCACGTCGGGGGCGACCCCAGCGTCCACGGGATCCCAGATGCGCAATGCCTCCCCGTGCTCACGCGCCAGATGCCAGGCCTCTTCGCCGAGCCGAACGAGTTGCGCGGTCGACGGTTCCGCGCCGGGACGCAACTCGGCCAATCCCGCGCACCACGGCACCGGGTCCGACTGCGACGCCTCGGCAAAGGCGTCGAGCCGGGCCGCGGCGGCCGCCGCGGGCATCGCGAAGAGCAGCAGCACCGCCACCTCGTCGCGAAAACCGATGCGCACCTGTTCCGACCCGAGCGCCCCCGCGAGCATCCGGAGTTCGCGGTGCCACGAGGCGGTGGCGAGCACCCCATCCACGAGATGGGTCGGCCGTACGACCGCGAGGGTCGCTGGATTCGCCTCGGCCGCAATTGAGGCAAGCTCGCCGTCGAACACCTGCAACGTGCGCGGCGGCAAGAACAGCCCCGTGATCGGGTGAATCCCGAGGGCGAGTTGACGTTGCCGTTGCGTCTCGAGCAGGCGCTCAACGCGACGCATGAGTTCTTCGGGCGAGACCGGCTTCGACTGGAAATCGTCCGCGCCCGCGGCGAACGCGGCAGATCGCGTCGCCACATCGGTGGAGGCCGAGACGAGCACGATCGGGAGGTCACGATACTTGGGATTCTCGCGCAGCGATCGCGTGACCTCGAGACCGTTGCGTCCGGGCAAATTGATGTCGAGCAACATCACCGCGGGCCGTACGGTCTCGAGCGCGTCGATGATTGCCGACGCATCCGGACGCGTTTCCACGAACATTCCCTGCCGCTCGCCGATGGCCCGGAGCAGCAGCGACATCTCCGGATCGTCCTCGATCACGAGCAAGGTCACGCCGGTGAGCGTCGAGTGCGGGGTGCGCGCCTCGATGGTCATCATGAGATCATGCGCGTCGACGCCGGAGTCGACAACGGTCATGTTCGCCGTCAGGCGCGGGAGCGGCGAGTCGGCGTCTCTCATAATGACAAGCGGGGTATCCGCAGAGACGCGGAGTGTCGTGCGCGGCCCCGCGACGACAATGGCACCGGGGGCGGCCTCCGTCAGTGCCGTCACGGCGTCAGCGCTCACCTGCTCCACACGGTAGCCGCGATGAATGGCCTCCGCGACGAGTCGCGCGGCGGCGGCCTCGGGCACGTCCACCAGCAGGAGCCGCGCCGGCGCGTCGGTATCGCCGGTCGCGGCGGATTCACCCGAGGAGGTGAATGAGGCCTGCAATGCCAGCACGAACTTGCGCACGATGGCCCCGCGACGCGCCCGATCAAGCTCGCGATCGTTCGTCCATTTCACGGCGACCGGCTCCAGTGCGGCGGCCAGACGACTCGTCTCATGGAACCCGTAGCTTCCCGCCGTGCCGCGCAGCCGATGCAACTCGCGGCGCAGCGCATCGATCACCTCCGGGGCATCGGGCGCGCTCTGCAGTTGGTCCGCGAGCTGCACGAAGGCTTGGACCGTGTTGCCGCTGCCCGCCAGGTATCGCTCGCGCAATTGCGCCAGAACGTCCTTGAGGTCACCCGGGGCTGGCATGAATCGGAAAGGGGGAGCGGGGAGGTAATGCGACGACTGGGTTGTCCCTAACAAACTACTGCCCGCACCACCGGGAGTCGAACATTCGAGGCCACGGCCCAACACATTCTGACTGGCCCGTTGCGGGGGTCTCGCGCGCTCAGCACATTCCACCGTATGCGACTTCTCTGCGCCGACGACGAGCCGGACATCCGCACCATTCTTGAGCTCGCCCTGAGCCTAGAACCCCGTATTGAAGCGGAGATCCTCGAGTCTGGGCTTTTGTTGCTCGCCCGCGCGATCGAATCGCCCCCCGATGCGATCCTGCTCGATGCCATGATGCCCGACCTCGACGGCTACGAGACCTGCCGGCGGCTCAAGGCCGATCCGCGCACACAGCATGTTCCCGTCGTCTTCCTCACCGCGCGGGCGCAGCGCGGCGACCGAGACTCGGCGCTCGAGGTGGGAGCGATCGCCTGCCTGACCAAGCCATTCGACCCCCTCACCATTGCCGGTGAACTCTTGGTCGTGCTCGGTCACTGATCCCAAACGCGACTTGGGTGCGCCGAGCGAAAGCTCGACGCACCCAAGTCGGTGGAACGCAGGCGGAGTGCGGGACAGGCCCTGAGACTTACCGGGCAGCCCAATCCGTGGAGAGGTGGAGCGTCCCCCACTGAATGTTCAGCGTGCCACGGGCCGACTGACTGTCGGTCGGCACCATCGTGATCTGCAACGACTCCAGGGCCTCGGTCGTGTTGCGAACGCGGAGCGGCACACGGGCGAGATCCTTGGTGGCGTCGTACTCAGTGCCCCACTGTCCCGTGTTGTTGTTGATGATCAGGAGGGTGCGGCCCCCTTCACGGATGGTGTACAGCGAGTAGTGGCCGGCCGGGACCGCCACGCCGCCGATCGTCAGGTCGGTTTCGGTCTTGAGCGTCGTGGAGGTGTTCGCCCCCGTCCGCCAGACAGTGGCGTCCTTGGAGAGCTCGGTCGGCACTTCGCGACCACGCGCATGCGGCTGTCCGTAGTCAATCGTCACCAGCTTCGGCGTGGGGGCAGGCTGCCCCTGCACGCGGGGGAGCGCGAGCGGCATTGAGAAGGTGGCGCGCGTGCTGAGCGGCGCGCGCAGCGCACTCTGCGCGGTGAGCGGAGCCGCGGCAAGAATGGCGAGCATCGCGAGGGCGAGAGCAGGAACAAGACGCATGGGAGCGATTCCAATGGAGGGAGAGTCCGCGGGCCCCGACGCGGGACCCCGAATGCACGTTAAGATACCCCGCTCCCCGCAGCCACTCCACCTCCACCCTCCTCGGAGCCTCACCGCCCATGCGCGCACCCGAACCGCCAGACCACCACGACGCCGAACTCGTCCTCCGGCTCTACGAGCTCCGCCGTGAGCCGACCATGCGCGAGTCGCGCGATCTCCTCAACAGCAAGTTCATGCCCAAGAGCTTCGAGGACCTCACGGCCGTCGCGGCCGCGGACCACCCCATGTCCCGCGCCTTCCGCCAGGTGTCCACCTATTGGGAAATGGCCTACGGCCTCATGAAGCACGGCACGCTGAACGCCGACCTCGCCATGGAGAGCAACGGCGAGGGCTTCCTGCTCTTCGCGAAGGTGCATCCCTTCCTCACGCAGATCCGCGCCGAAATGAACCCGCGCGCCTTCGTGAACGCCGAATGGGTCGCCACCCAGACGGAGGTCGGACAGCGCGTCTTCTCGATGTTCCAAGCCCGGGTGGAGAAGGCACGGAACTGATCGTCGGCGCCGGGGTATGTCCAGCCTAATGGATGGCTTTGTCCAGCCATTAGCTTGACAAAGCTCCCCCACGTCCACATTGTAAGTACATGCCTACTGCCAACGGTCTCCATCCCGTCCGCATTGTGTCTCAGCGAACCGGGCTCACCCCAGATGTGCTTCGCGCCTGGGAGCGTCGGTACAGCGCCGTCAAGCCGATGCGGTCGGCCGGAGGGCAACGCCACTACACCGATGGCGATCTGGAACGGCTCTCGCTCCTGTCGCGTGCCTCGCGCTCGGGGCGTCAGATCGGACAACTTGTGCCGCTCGCCAATGAGGAACTCGGGCGCCTGATCGAAGCCGACGAGCGCGAATCGCGTTCGCGCAACGGCCTCGGTACCGATCAACCCGCCGTCGAGTCGTATCTCTCCACGGCGCTGATCGCCGTCGAGGAGTTCGACGCGCAGCGGCTCGAGCAGACCCTCCGCGCGGCCGTCCTCCGCATGCCGGCAGAAGAAGTGCTGGACCAGGTGATCGGCCCCCTGCTCTTCACGATCGGGTCGCTCTGGCATCAGGGGCTCTTGCGTCCCGCCAACGAACATCTGTCCACTACCACCATCCGCCGCGTGCTCACCTGGATGGCGGATCTCACCGTCCCCGACGCCGGGGCCCCGCTCGTCGTCGTCGGCACGCCGGCCAACCAGTTGCACGAGCTCGGCGCCATGCTCGCCGCGACGACCGCGGCCGGCAATGGCTGGCGCGTGGCCTATCTCTCCCCGAACCTCCCAGCCGAGGAACTCGCGCGCGTCGTGCAACACGCGAAGGCCGATGCGCTCGCCCTCTCGATCGTCTATCCCACGGACGATCCGGCGCTCCCAGACGAGCTTCGCCTCCTCCGGAAGCATCTCCCCGCCAACGCCGGGCTGATCGTCGGCGGTAGCGGGGCGGCGTACTACAGCGACGTCCTCGACGAGATCGGCGCGACCCCGCTCACTTCACTCGCTGGGATGCGGCAGTGGCTTCGCATCCGCGCGATCAACGTCCTGGCGGCGCGCGGCGCTCGATAGTCGCCGTGCTCGGCGCGCGCTCCCGCTGGAGCCGCGCCGCCACCCGTTCGGCCTGATCCATCACGCGGAGGATGTTCTCGCCCGCGAGCTTCTTCAGGTCGCCCTCGCTCCAGCCGCGTCGCGCAAGCTCAGCGAAGAGCGCCGGGTACGTCGAGACATCCTCCAGGCCCTCGACGACGGTATCGATGCCGTCAAAGTCCCCGCCGATCCCGACGTGGTCGACGCCGGCCACCCGCTTGATGTGATCGATGTGATCAGCCACCTGCACGAGAGTCGCCTTGGGCGCGCTCGTCACAAAGCCCGGTACGAAGGTCACCATCACGACGCCGCCATTCCGTGGGAGGCGGCGCAGAATGTCATCGGGCACGTTGCGCGTGTGGTCGTGCACCGCGCGCGCATTCGCGTGCGACCACATCACCGGCGCCGCACTCACGTCGAGCGCATCGCTCATTGTCGCCACCGACGTGTGCGAGAGATCCACCAACATGCCAAGGCGATTCATCTCGCGCACGACTTCGTTGCCGAACGCCGTGAGTCCGTCGTGCCGCGGATTCGCGACGTGCGCATCGGCCCAATCGAGGTGCACGTTGTGCGTGAGCGTCATGTACCGCACGCCCATCGCATGGAAGGCGCGGAGCGCACCGAGCGAGTTCTCGATCGCGTGCCCTCCCTCCATCCCCATCACCGAGCCGATGCGGCCCGCGGCGAAGGCCTGACGGAAGCCCGCCGCGGTGGTGATGGACTGGAATGTGTCGGGATACTTCGCCATCACCCGCAGCGCGATGTCGATTTGCTCGAGCTGCACCTTGGCGTAGCCGAGTCGCGCCACGCTCGTATCGCCCGGGATGTATACGGACCAGAACTGCCCACCGACCATGCCAGCGCGGAGCCGTGCGATGTCCGTGTGACCCTTGGTGGGGCCACGGAGATCATACGCCTCGACGTCGAACGGAGCGTCCGGGGCGTTCCGGATCGCCCACGGGAGATCGTTGTGTCCGTCGATCAGCGGGGTCGCACGCAGCGCCCGCTGCGCACGCGCCAGGTGTGGGTCGGTGCTGACTGGGGCCTGCGCGCAGGCGAGGGCGGGGGCCGCGGCGAGCGCGGCGACGAGAGCGGAGCGGAGTCGCATGCACGGAATGTACGCGCGACTCCCCACGTGTCACCTGCTCCCCTTCACTTCACCGTCTTGATTCCGCAGGTGTTCATGCCGAGCACGGCGTAGAGCGGGCACCAGCCGATGAGCGACGTGGCGAGCGGAATGATCCCCAGCCAGCCCCACGGGGTCTGTGGGCCGACGAACACGAGCGAGATGAGTCCGAGACCGACCGCCGCGCGCACGAGGCGGTCCGCCGAGCCTTCATTCACTTTGAACATGGGAGACTCCAGGAGATGACGTGATGCCGAGCGCAAACGAGCGGTTGCTCGCTGCCATGTGAATTCTGTTGTCCTGCCACACGTTCCGCTGTCAGCGTTGCACCCGGGCCTGCGCCAAGGAATCCCTGACGCACGGCGGCGGTATATTCACGATAGCCCTCAGAAGCGAATCACCTCCAGCCCGACCGCACATGCTCAGACTCTTGGTGCTCGCCGGCACCCTCGCCCCCGCGCTCGTCCTCGCCCAGCAGGCACCGGCTGCCTCGACCAAACCCTCGCCGATCGCGCCCATCGCGCGCATCGCGCGCATCGTGGTCTCCCCGGTGCAAAAGGTGGTGGCCGCAGGCGACACCTTGCGCCTCACCGCTGAGGCGCGGGACGCGAGCGGCGCGGTGATTCCGGGCGTCCAGTTCCGCTGGGGG
>Ga0163144_10007447_pt1 | contig 23999 bp, 16 predicted proteins | sample OliLak19BULKMAT1_FD_123175 | JGI IMG/M metagenome (GOLD analysis project Ga0163144, IMG submission 123175) | Freshwater microbial mat bacterial communities from Lake Vanda, McMurdo Dry Valleys, Antarctica - Oligotrophic Lake LV.19.BULKMAT1 | ecosystem: Environmental > Aquatic > Freshwater >...
AGGCGCCGGCACTGTGATTCCTGTAACGATTTTACAAGGACGCATCAACATGCAACTGACGGATGTCCGCATTGACCGATTCGGTGTACTCAGCAACATGGCTGTCGACAGTCTGTCCAGCCGTGTGACGGTGCTCTACGGCCCCCAGGGTTCAGGTAAATCGACGTTTGTAAAATTCGTACGCGGCCTGCTGTACGGATGCCGCCGCGAAGCCGCACCCTCGTCATCCAGCCAGTCGTCCGAGGCCGGGTCTGTACGTATTCAGACTGCTGCGGGACTCCGAACGCTGCGTCGTTCGTGGTCATCGCCGGAAAGCGACCAGTTCTCTGTCATCGATGAGCATGATCGATACACAGCACCGCGACAGGACAATCATCTGCCTGACTGGGTGACAGACGACGTGTTCCGCGAGATATTTTCTGCAGGGATCGAAGAAGCCGATCGTTTCGACCTGCTGACGAGACTGTGCATCGAATGCACTCCGTTGCGTTCCACCCACGATGCCGACATCCAGCAGGCGGATCTGGCTCTGCAACAAGCCGTCCGCGAGCGCGATGGCAACGGCGTCCAGGGCGGTGTGGTGCATCGCATCTCGGAAATGCGCCGTCGCCAGGGCGAGCTGCAGGGGGAAATCGCCGCGTTGCGAAAGCCAGTCGGCGACCTGCCGACACGGATCGAACAACTGAATCGTGAGCTCTCTGTCATCACTGAAACGATCGACCGCATGGACGCTCGCATCTGCGAAATCGATGCGGAGATCGCCCGTCCTAAGCTGCTGCTGACCGAACTTCGACGACGAAATGTTCTCCCTCTGAACCGGTCGCTGTTAGACGAAGAAATCCGTGCGGTCACTGTTCGCCTCGATCGCTGGCGTGAGATCCGTGGCATGATGGCCGTTGAATCGGCCTCCCTGCGGTCCGGCGACGATGCGGTGATGCGTGCGGACGACTCGGTGCTGTCGATTCGAGCGATCGTGTCGCGCCTTGAAGAACGAACGCACACGCTGACCGACCGACGGCAGGAGACCGGATTCACAGAGTCGGGACGCAGTCGCGAAGGGGACGACCTCCGTCAGCTGCGCGGCGAAGTTGCGGCACTCTGCCAGTACTTCGGTCATCACGAACGAATGACCGCAGGGCACATTGACTCACTGCAGTCACTGTTTATCAACCGCTGCCTTGCAGACGTGCAGCAGATGGAAGTGCTGCTGGAAGAGCAATTGGCGACGCGATGTGCAGAACTGTCTCGTGCTGACAATGTGCTGGCCAAGTCCGCAGTTCCTGAAGACGCCGATGCCTGCCGGTTTATCGGACATCAGGATTCCAGCGATGGCGTATCCGTCGGCACTGAGACTGATCGCTCGGTGTCTGAGATGGAAGGTCAGATTCAACAATGGCGGACTGAGCGGATTCGCCTGGTTGCCGATCGGGCCACCGGCGATGATTCGCGAAATGCAATGCGGATTCTGCTCGAACGTCTGCGATCGGAACTGGCTGGCACGGCGACACTGGAACAACTCGATCTCCTGCGCGCCAGGATTGCGGAACTGGATGCCGAAGTCAGTCTGCTGGAGGATCAGCGACGACAACTGGATCGAACTGAATCCAGTCTGCGGGAAGTGATCGAGCGATTGAAGTCACGCGGCGTGTCCCCGGTCTTCGAGCTGGCGTCGCGTTTCCTGCAGCGGATGACCGAAGGGGAGTGCCATCAGATCCTGGAATCCGTTCCCGATCGACTGCGGATTCGCACAAATCACCACAATGAGCCACTTGAGCTGGCCAGGCTGAGCCGTGCAAACCGTGATCACGCAGCATTGGCACTTCGCCTGGCACTGATTCAGTTCAGGACTGCTGCACATGGGCATCTGCCGCTGATACTGGACGATGTGTTTGTCGCAACCGATAACGCCCGTGCCGTCGCCACCGTGCAGCTGCTGACGGAAATTGCTCAGGCGGGGCAACAGATTCTGTTCCTGACGTCCCGGAAGGATGTGCGTGATCAGTTTGCCCTCGGTAACGCCGATGTGCGGGCATTTGCACCTCGGATGGAGATCACGGTTCCGGCGGTGCCGCCTGTTGTGCCGGTCGTCCTGCATGCCTATGTGGAACCGCAGCTGGAAATCCGGCCGGCAACTGCTGAAACGGTCGTTGCACATCATCCCGTACAACCACAGCGGGTGATTGCCGAACCGGCGCAGATGCCCGCCGCCACAAACTGGTTGTTCTATCTGGAAGTCGATCATGGGGTCGAAGACCTTGCCGGGATCACTCTGGGTGAACTGGAAGCGCTGCGTTCGTCCAGCATCGTGACGATCGAAGCGCTGCTCAACCACACTGTGCCGCAATTGGAAGAGCTGACCCGAACAAAGGGCTTCACACTGTCTGTCGACCGGCTGCACGCCTTGCGGGGCCAGGCTGAACTGACGACTCGCGTGCCAATGCTGCGACGCAGTGACGCGGCCCTGCTGTTTGCCGCGGGAGTGCATTCCGTCGAAGAACTCAGTCGCCTGCGACCGGAGACCGTGTACGACCGAGTCACGGAGTTCCAGCGATCCGAATCGGGAGGTCGCTTTCGTCGCGGGGGTCGACTGATTGACCGTCAACAGGCCATCAACTGGGCTCGATTCGGACAATGCTCCCGTTCTCTGGATGACGCCAGAAACAGTCGCTCACGATTCTCCTCTCGGTCACCTTCGACGGGTCTGCCAGCCGTTTCGCCCGGTTCACGGATCATTTCCGCAGAGACGATCACTGCGGTCACCGGTATTCGTCGTCCGTCCGAGTCCGATCCGCAGGGACTTCGCCGCCGCCGTCGCCGCATGGGCGATGACGTGGATGCCGATCAGCGCCGAGCTCGTCGGCTGGCTCGTCGCCGTCGCCAGGCGTCGCGGCTGCGGACGGAACCGGCTGGCTCGGGCGGCGATGACGATCAGGCAGTGGAACGCAGCGGCGGAATGCGGTTCTTTCTGAGTCGCACAAGCGAAGTTGAAAAAGCTCCGTCGATCGGACCCAGGACCGCACAGTTACTCGAAGCCATCGGCGTCAGGACGGTCGAGGAATTCCTCAGCATGACTTCGGAGCGACTGGCAGAAAAACTGAACCATCGCCGCATGACCGCGCATGTGATCCAGCAATGGCAGGCGCAGTCGCGGTTGATGTGCCAGATTCCGGAACTGCGAGGTCACGACGCTCAAATTCTCGTCGCCTGCGGAATCACAACGCCGGAAAGCCTGGCCGGACAGAAAGCCGCAGACTTGCTCTCAGTCGTGGAACCTTTCGCCCGCAGCAAAGACGGCGAACGCATTATCCGCAGCGGCCGCCGCCCGGATCTCGCTGAGGTCACCGACTGGATCCAATGGGCTGCCAATGCACGGTCCATGCGGGCAGCGTGAATGTTGTTCAGGGCTCCGCAATTCTTTGGATGTGGTTCAGCACCCTCAGATGAATCTGATGAACCAGTTCGTCGGACCAGAGAGTCCAGTAAGTCTGCGGGTGCATTTCCAGAACATACCACGTTGTGCCTGTCAGGCGAGTGCCTCCGTCGCTGAGAGGTTCAAGTCGGAATTCGCCGCGGGTTGAGCGAAATGCTCCGTCCAAATGAGGCGGATGGATGTGGCGATACGGAGTCAACTCGAACATCGGCTCGGGCTGTTCTGTGACGTCGAAAGCCAGCCGTTTGTTTTCGTCCCAGACAGTAATCGGTTCCACGAACGTCCCGGTCGTAAATTCGCAGTAACGAATGGCTCCCACGCCCGAACCTTCAATGCGGGCTCGCATCGGGGCTGCGATACCGGAGCGAAAAAACCAAGCCGGCGGGTCCGTGATTTCAGGAAAAGCGATGACCTTCTGCCAGACGATTTCCGGCGAAGCCTGAATCTCGATTTGTGTGGTGACGGCGAACGTGGGATTCGGAGCAATGACACCTTCGATCGCTGCCAGCATCGGGAGTCCCGCGACGCACCACATCATGCCTCGGGACTCTCGTCGAGGATGGAGCGTTTCAACGGCGATTGACCGTCCCACCAGTGCTCCCATCAGGGCAATGGGCAGTAGAATCGGGACTGCCATAGCGATGCAGATCGCGCCTTCCAGCCCGACGAGCAGAAACGCACTGCAGCTGAACACGAGCATCAGCGTCGCCTGCAGCAAGGTGGCACCAATCGTCCGACGAGACGGACGATTGAACAAAAACGCGCTGACAGCGCCGGCTATGAGCGGCGTACCGAAGAACAGCGCGGCTCCGTAGCTGTTGAGCACATAGACGGTGAGCACGGTTGACACGATGGCATACACAAACCCCGCAGCCGCTCCGACAATCGCAGGGATGACACCCGAGCTTTCCGCCCCAGGCATCGATGCTGACAGCGGCAACGTGTCGACATTCAGGGGTTGCCAGAGTTCTGCCACGCGTCGTTCCTGATTGACCTCCTCTTCCGACTGTGCCTTCTCCGTAGGAAACACGCTGAACAGAAACATGCAGACGTAATTGACCAGAGGTATCAGCAGGAGCATCCCTAACCACGGCGAGAACCCGGCATCCCGGCAACGGCGGATACTCATCGCCACGGCAATCCAGACGAACGGCACCGTCCACAGCACGAGTGCCATCCCCAGCCAGGTCGGAGCCCCCTCCGTAAACCTCGCCCGATTGCTGAGAAGCGGCGACAGGAAGTCCAGCGGCGAATAGTACCGCCGTGCAAATCCACCGATCACCGCCGCTTCGACCGCGTACTTCGCCAGCGCCAGCCCGATCCCCCAGACAACATATGTCGGACGATTCACAGTGCCGTTCAGTCCAAAGCAGAGTCCGATGGCGGAACGGAGTGATTGGAACATTGCAGAGGACTCCTCTCCGGGAAGTGGACTGCGAATACAACTACACCGGTTCGGGATGATTCCACGGCATGCGATACTGGCGGCGGAGGAAACGGTTGGCCTCTTCGTCGCCGACGACCGTGTGAGTCGCGGGATCCCACTGCAGACTGCGGCCCAATTGAAGAGAGATATTGGCAAGGATGCAGCTGGCGGTCGAGATGTGGCCTTCTTCGATGTCGGAGACCGGCCTCTCACGAGATTCGATGCAACTGAGGAAGTTGAGCATGTGGCCTCGCACGGCCGACGCAACATGAGTTTCCAAATCCTTTTCGGTCTCGTCTTCCGGATACTTGTCGTACTCGAACAGAGCCTCGCCCGTCACTTTCTGGCCACCGTTGCGCGGTGTGAATTCAAATTTGTGGACGCTGAGCTTCAGCGTGCCCTTGTCGCCGTAGATCGTTGCGCCCCATGGATAGTCTTTGTCCGGCGCATCGCCCCAGGAACGATGCTGCCAGATCACCGGGAAATCCGGATGCTGGAACGTGGCCGTCTGAGTGTCGGGCGTGTTGGCGATCGAATCTCTCTGAACCAGAATACCTCCTGAAGAAGAAATGTGACTCGGCCAGCCGAGTTTCAGCATCCAGCGAACCATGTCGTACATATGCACGCACATATCGCCGAGAATGCCGTTGCCGTATTCCATGAACGCCCGCCAGCTGCGCGGATGAGTCAGCTCCGTGAAGGGTCTCATCGGCGCCGGGCCGGTCCAGAGGTCATAGTCGAAGTTGGCGGGAACCGCGATCTCCGGAGGGTTCTTCTGAGCGCGCATGTGGTAATAGCAGTAACACTCGACCATCCCGATGTCGCCCAGAAGTCCTCCGTCAACGACTTTGGTCATGGCATCAATCAGATGCGGCGTGCTGCGGCGCTGTGTTCCGACCTGAACGACTCGGCCATTCTTCCTTGCTGCTGTGACCATCGACTGGCCTTCGATCACGTCGACGCTGATCGGTTTCTGAACCCAGACGTCAATGCCCTTGTTGACGCAGTCGATCATCTGCAGTGCATGCCAGTGATCGGGAGTATCGACGAGCATGATGTCGAACTCCTGCTCGTCCAGCATCTGTCGGTAATCCTTCCAGGTCCGCGGTTTCTGTTTCGATGCCTGACGCTCGGCCACCATATCGGCAGCGTCGGCGACCATGCGGCTGTCTACGTCGCACATTCCGACCACTTCCACAGGCGCAACCTGAAGCAGCCGGAACAAGTCGACTTTGCCGTACCAGCCCGGACCGATGATGCCGACTCGCGGCATCTTTGTCGGTGCAGCCGCCCAGGCACCGTGGCTGATCGACAGCACGGACAGGCCGGCTCCGCTGGCTGTCAAGAAGGTGCGACGGTCCATGTGGGGTGGTCCTTACAGCTGTCCTGCCGCTCCGCCGACGGGATTTGTGATTCGGCAACGCGGGAGAAACGAATTCCAGCCGACGGAGCGGCTGGACAACAGTAAAGCACGCGTCGCACGAAATGGCTACGAATCCGACTGTCCAAATTTGCGAATGGTCCTCTGCGGACGATCACGGGTCCGGAAGGCATCAAAGCCTTCGACTTTGTATTCCGGGAGGACAGTGTTGATGCGCTTCTCGATGTTGGTCAGCTCGCCGCCCTGCTGCAGAGTCACAAACGTAATTGCGCGTCCATTCTGATCGGACGTCATGCGACCGGTCCGCCCGACTCGGTGAACATAGTCGTCACAGTATTCCGGGATGTCAAAATTGATGATGTGCGAAATCCCGCTGACATCGATTCCGCGTCCGACGACATCAGTCGCAATCAGCAGACGCAGTTCGCCCGCGCGAAGCGACTGAATCACCCGGTCCCGTTTTCGCTGAGGCAGGTCGCCATGAATGGCTTCGATGCGATTCGACCTGAGCCGCTTGGAAAATTCCGCCAGCAACGCATCGGCTCCGCGTTTTGTCCGAGTGAACACAATGGCCTGCTGCGGCTTTTCTTTCGCGAGGACCCGCAGCAGCAGCGCACGTTTTCGGTCTTCGTCAACCGTGATGTAATACTGTTCAATCGTGCTGACCACGACACCGTCTTCAGACAAGTCCACCATCTGTGGTTCGACCATGTAACGCTGCGCCAGTTTTTCAACCGGCGGCGGCAGCGTTGCAGACAGAAGCATGGTCTGCCGTTCGGTCGGACACGATTTCAGGATTCGCTCAATGTCAGGCCGGAACCCGATATCCAGCATCCGGTCGGCTTCATCCAGTACAACCACTTTCAGGTCGCGGAGTTTCAGGTGCTGTCGACGCAGCAGGTCGATGACTCGGCCAGGTGTTCCGACGACCACATGAGCGCCGGCCTGAAGATCGTCGATCTGGCGACCGATCGGCCGGCCACCGACGGCCAAAGCGAACTTCAGTCGGGGTGTGCCACCCAGTCGTTTTGATTCCGCGTAGACCTGCTCACTCAGTTCGCGAGTCGGCGCCATGACGATCACCTGGACACACGGCTGGTCGAGGTCGACTTTTTCGAGTGACGGCAGCATAAACGCCGCGGTCTTACCGGTACCTGTCCGTGCCTGCCCGATACAGTCACGGCCTGTCAGAGCGACAGGAATAAAAGCGGCCTGGATAGGGCTCGGTTTTTCGTAACCGATCTTGATCAGCTGCTTCAGGGTTGAGGCGGTGAGCCCCAGTTGTGCAAACGTCGTTTCCGTCAATACGTCCAAAGTGAGTCCCGGAATCTTCGGTCAAAAGCATGAAATCATGTTTCGCATCGGCAGCGGTGAACAATCGCCGACAGGCAGGAGAGCGCCGCTCTTCCTTACGTGGTAACGAATTGCGGATCGTTCCGAGCAGTAAAGGAAGCAGCTTTCCGGGTTGAATGCTAGGGATTTTCGCGATTCCCGTCAACGAACGGGCTTTCAAAGAAGCCGTCGATGAGCTGTCGCAGCGTTATGATGCGTTTGCGAATGCGGAATGGCACCAGCCACCGGTGTCTTCGTTTGCGAGCCGCCCGTGTTGCCATCGCAAAACACGGGAAGAACACCGGCGGCTAGTTCGACTGTCCCATGTTCGACCCCAGCGGCCTTGGGGACTGACTTTTAAACGTGGGGCAAGCTGCCAGCTTGCCGACTCACGTTCTGAACACGCCGTTCTCGTGACAATTCTGGCAAGCTGGCAGCTTGCCCCACGGTGGATAATGACTAAAGCGTCGGTCCCTGACCTGGATTGGGGCGTTCCATCGAATCTGGGACAGTCGAACTGGCGCCGTACCGCTTACAATTCCGGGAGATCCTATGTTCTGGCTCGGCTGGATAGTTTTCGCAGGCGTGGCCCTGTCCACGATTCCTGCGGTCGCAGCATTGAAACTGAAGCGGCTGCAACGGCCTCGCTCGTCGCAGCACGAAAAAGACGGTAACCCGCGGCTGGTGCCACTCCCGAAAATCAGCGTCATCGTGCCCGCGCGAAACGAAGCCGCGGCGATCCGCAATGCACTCACGACGCTGCTGAAGTCGGAAGCCGTTGAGCTGGAACTGATCGCTGTTGACGACCGGTCCACGGATGCCACCGGGAGCATTATGGATGACGTCGCCGCCAACGATCAGCGTCTGAAAGTGATTCACATACACGAATTGCCTGAAGGCTGGCTCGGCAAGAACCATGCCATGCATGTGGGTTCTCAGGCGGCAACCGGAAAGCTTCTGCTATTCACCGACGGCGACATTTTGTTCGAACCCGGAACGCTGGAAGTGGCGGTGCTCCACTTTCAGAATCGACAACTGCAGCATCTGTGTCTGCTGCCGAAAATGGTTCCGGGCAGTGTACTGGAAAACGTCGTCGTGACGTTTTTCGGGCTGGCGTTTGCGACCGGAATGCAGTTGTATCTGATTCGGACTCGCTGGCCGATGTCATATGCCGGCGTCGGAGCATTCAATCTCGTCGATGCGGAATTCTACCGATCGCTCGGCGGACATCAGCCGATCGCGCTGGACGTGCTCGACGACGTGAAGCTCGGCAAAATGATCAAATGCAACGGCGGACAGAGTGACTTTCAACTGGCCGACGACTGGCTGTCCGTCCGCTGGCAGCCGTCGCTGTGGGGCGTCGTGACCGGGCTTGAGAAGAATGGCTTCGCCTCCCTGAACTATTCGATCCGTCAGACGGTGAGCGTGACGGTCATCTTTGTGCTGACTCTGGTGCTTCCGTTTGTCATGCCTCTGGTGCTCCCGTTCATAGTCGCCTCCGGATTCCTTGCGACAGCGATTCTGTGGCATGTCGTCTATGGCTGGCTGGTGATCGGACTGCCGGAAAGCTGGAAGTTGATTCCTCTGTTCCTCGCCGGCCCGTATATCATGGCTTTCGCGTACTGGCGTTCGTTGTACATCACTCTGAAACAAGGCGGCGTGAAATGGCGGGATTCGTTTTATCCGCTGGAGCAATTGCGGAAGGCGATCTATTAGTTGGCCAGTTGAAACAGTCGTTGTTACCTCAGAAATGAAGAGTCCTTCACTGTTGGCGCGCCGCTCCTCGGCGGGAGGCGAAGCGCAACCATGTGCAGGGATGAACTTCGTGAATCCAAGGCGCCCAGCGAGCAATTCCAGCCGACGGAGCGGCTGGACAACAGTAAAACACAGAGGCCGCTGAATGTCTGTCACGTCGGATGTCATTGTCATCGGCTGCGGCGGATTTGGGGCGGCAGCAATGTGTCATCTGGCCGCTCGCGGACTGGATGTCATCGGAATCGATCGGTTTCATCCCCCGCATGACCGTGGAAGCTCTCACGGTGAGACGCGCATCATCCGGAAAGCCTACTTCGAGCATCCCGATTACGTCCCGCTGCTGCATCGTGCCTGGGATCTCTGGGAACAACTGGCAGAGGAGTCGCAGCAAACCCTCATCGAACGGCGTGACTTGCTGATGTCGGGACCACCAGGTTCAGAAATCACTGCGGGAGCTCGCAGGTCTGCGAAACTCCACGGGCTGCAGCTGGAAGATCTGTCATTCGAGGAAGCTCAGCATCGTTATCCGATGTTCTCAGTTCCCGATGATCACAGCTCGTCCCTACGTAAAATCACTCCCGGCGGCGAGTCTCCGCTCCTTCGGTGTTAAGATCTTCCAATGCCTGGGAGGCAGAGCGTTCAGCGTAAATCTGCCGATCCGGGTGCGCAGCAGGCGCAGGGTCGGATGGCCGATGGCAGCAGTCATGCGGCGCACCTGGCGATTTTTGCCTTCGACTAACTCCAGCACAATCCAGCAATCGGGCACATTCTTGCGGAAGCGAATCGGGGGATCGCGCGGTGGAACATGCGGTTGAGGCTCTGGCAACCGCGCCCGGCAGGGCATAGTCTTCCGCCCTTGTACAAGCACGCCGACTGAAAGTCGCTCCAGATCTCTGGCGGCAGGAATGCGCTCGACCTGCACCCAGTACTCTCGTTCGTGGGCGTGACGCGGTTCCAGGAGTCGCGCGTTCCACGCCGGTTCATCGCTCAGGAACAGCAGACCTTCAGAGTCCGCGTCGAGCCGACCGATCGGGTAAACATGTTGCGGAAATCCAAACTCGGCGAGCGTACGATTTGGCGAGCCGTCCGATGTGAATTGCGACAGGACGCCGTAAGGTTTGTGAAATGCAATCAGCATCGTTGGACAGCGCCACTTTACCCAAAGTAGTAACCAGAAGCGTAAGCGAGGAACGAGTTATGTACAATCCCTCGCTCACGCTTCGGGTTGCAAAAACGCACGGCTTCCGCAAAAACGGGCGCTGTCCAAATAGGCGGCGGGCAAACGGGAAGCCGTAACAGCAAACGAGCTGAAGAAGGCACCGCTCATGTCGCGAAACGTGATGGCGATACTGGCCAGGGGAGTCTTACGACTCCGAGGACTCCGCCGCTGGCGATTCGTTTCCTGCATCCATCACGGCCTGCTGCTCCAGCGCCGCTTTGCGAGACAGGCGGTAGAACGCGATTCCAAAGCCGGTGAACACGGTGGCCGGCATCGCCAGCATGAAGAGGATGCTGTACATGTAGGCTTGGGGAAGCAACGGATCAGTAGCGGTGGCATTCTTGCAGCCAGGGCAGGCCGCGGCGGAAATCTGCCAGGGACTGATGAATGCTCCGGAGGCACAGGCGATCCCCAGCACCAGAACAGCCGATCGAAGAATTCTTGACATTGTTGTGGCTCCTTGACTGTACGCCTCAACGCCAGCGCTGTGGGCTGATTTCAGTTTTACGCCGCCTGCCGCCAGGGCCAATGGTACAGCATCCCGTAAATCACCACACCGGTGATCGACACGAACAGCCACACCGGAAGCGTGATTCTGGCAAGTCGGCGATGATCGCCCCAGCGTTCCCGCCATGCAAGCCAGAAAACTCTCAGTGCCAATATCGGGACGACTGCTGCCAGGATCACATGCGGAATCAGGATACTCCAATAGATCCTTGTCGCCAACTCAGAACCCATGAACGCCCGGCCTCGCAATCCCGTGAAACGGTACAGGGCTTCGTGATACGTCAAGTAGCATCCAAGGAATACAACCGACACCAGAAACGCGGTGATCATCAGGTTGCGATGAAGCGTCCGTCGTCGGTTCCTGATCGCCACGAAGCCGGCAGTCAGCAGCACGGTGCAGACCGAATTCAGAGCCGCATTGATCGTCGGCATTCGAGCTACCCAATTCGGCAGAATCTGATCGATGCGGTCATTGCGAGCTTCCGGCGGCTCGGACGATTTGGAAGCATCGGATGGATCAGCACCAGATGGATCAGCATCACCGACCGGAATCAGGTTCAGTTGAATCGAAGGGTTTTCGCCTTCCGCCGGATTCACGGCCAGGCCGGGCCCGGGTTCGGGGAACTCAGCCTTACCTTCGATGATTCTGCGCAGTTTTACCACGTCTTCGGGCACATTCATGAGGAACGTCGCCACCGGAATGCAGTCTTCGTTCACGAGCACCGCGCGGTTGGAATGAGCGATTTCGAATCCGGGAATTCGCTTCTCCGGGATTTCCGGAATGACCACCTGAACAAACCCCCGGCGAATCAGGTCGTAGAGAGGTTCTTCATCACCGGTGACGAACTTCCAGCGTTCATGATCGGCGAGAAACAAGTCCGCGTACTTCTTCAGAACTTCCGCAGTGTCGTATTCCGGATCGACCGTAAACGTCACGAACCGAAAATCAGGATTGCTTTTCAGAACTCTTCGATGCAGCTCCGACATGTCCCGAGTCATCGTCGGACAAGGTCCGGCACAGCGAGTGAACACGAAGTTGGCCAACCAGCGTTTCCCGCGCAGGCTTTCGCGGCTGATCGTCCCGCCCATGCATTCCGGCAGATCAAAGTCCGGCAACTCTCGACTCGGAAAGCCGATGCGGATGCTGTTCGTCGTGCCCGTGAAGGCAGTCTCTTCCGTACTGTCACTTGCCGCCGTGGCGACCGCTGGCTGGCTAGCTGGTCGCGGCTCCGTGGATCGATTCTTCACTACGACAAACCACAACGCCGCGAGCACCAGGCACCAGAGAACAGTGCCCGACACAAAACTCAGTCGTGACATGCCGTGACGATACGGCTCGACAAGTGGGTCGTTCGTTCGAAGTTTTCCCTTGCGTTGCTGCATGATCGTCACCGCAGTGCTGAATCAATGATCCCGGACGGTCCTCACATGCGGGATATTACCATTCATTTTCAGGCCCGCGTCGTCGAATGCTGCTTTCTCGCTCAGGTCGGAATGCGGTCTCTGATTCGGGAACATCGGAAGGTCTTCGGTTCGCTCCAGGAATCGATCAACGGCGCGAGAATTTCAGAACGATGGCAGAAAGATGTGATGTCGACAATTGCCGACGACGACACGTCGGCCGCCCGAACTGCTGCCGATGATTCACCACTCCTTTCGGCGCAATGGGGCGATACGCTGCTGTTTGAATTGTCCTATCAGCACAACAAAGGTAACTGGCCGCGGCAGATGACGAATGATCAGGGCGGAGGTGTCTTCAAAGACAAGTTCCCGTACCTGCTCGATCCGCAGCCGGAGAAAGCGCAGGCACCGCCTCCGGGTCTTTCTATGGTCAGCATCTGGAAATTGATCGGCATCGCTGTCGGCCGCGTGACGGCCCTGATTCTTGAAAACTGGCTGGTGGCGATTTGGTATTGCCGGCGGAAACGGCGGAAAGTGTTGCTGTAGTTCAGGACAAGCACGACGAGCAAGCAAGTGGTTTGAGGTCCAGCCAGTCGGTTGCCATGGCAAGACCACTCGCTCGCGCATCGTGCTTGCGATGGAAGACCACTCGCTTGCGCGTCGTGTTTGTGAGAGAAAGCGGGAGTTCCCGAGATGGAATTTGATTCGAAATGGTTCGGGGAACAGCAGTATTCCGTGGATGACCGTGAGTATCGCGGATCGATCTACTCGAAGATCCGCGAAGAAATGTTTCACAATGCGTACTATCAGCAATGGGGCGCTGACGGTGAGCCGCCGCTGCCGACGTACGATGTCTCCTGGGGCCGGGTCGTCCGGGGGATCCTGCCGTTCGGCTCGCCGTGGAAGTTTCGACAGGCCACCGCGCGAGCCGTCGATTCCGATGCAGACATGCGGTGGGGGCCGGATCGTCGCGGATTTCGGCGCCTCCTGCATCCCAATGGTGTCTGTCTGTTTGGTCGATGGATCATCGATCAGCCGTCACCGTGGAGCGGCTACTTTCAACAGGGCAGCGAAGCCCTGATCGTGGGGCGCTACTCGACCTGTTGCGGAGAAACCCGGCGCGGGCACAACCGGTCGCTTTCACTGGTTGGGAAGCTGTTTCCCACGACGGACGAGAATTACTCGCAGCCTCTGCGGACGGCGAACTTTATCACGCAGGAAGATCTCGGCGGATCGAACACTCCCTACATCAACGACGTTGTCTGCCGCAATGCTCCGGATGTGACTCCATGGCGACGAGGACTCGGGACGCCGATTCTGCTGTTGACGGGGCTGCTGTTCAAGCTGGCAGATCGGGAACCGGCAATCCGGCAACTCTACCCGATCGCGGAACTCGGGAAACCTGCCGGCGAAAGCACTCGAACGCCGCAGTTTATGCAGCTCACAGTCGACAAGGATCAGCCCAGGATCGAGGGCGAAGCTCTGGATTTTCGGAACGAGGTGATCAGCCAGATTCGCAACTCACCCTTTCGGAAACTGGTGTTCAATATCGAAGCCACGGACGCCGGTGCCAGGAAAGGCGTGCTGGTTCAACGGAGAACCTTTCCGGAAGGATGGCAGCGAATCGGTCGAATCGAATTCCACGAAGCGGTCGCTTCGTATAACGGCGACTTTGTGGTCCATTTCCCGCACCCGCCCTGGAGAACCGATGACAATGATCCGCAAACGGTGCTTCGAAAAGGAAAACAGCATTCGCAGGGAGGTGGCTCAGCGTTCCACCGACCGGATCGCAGCGCCTGATTACGAAAGTTGGCCGGCTGCGAGCCTCATTACGTCAACGAGAATTTGATGTTCTATACGGAAGCCACCATTGCAGCCCTGTGGGATGATGAGATGACTGGTACAAGCGACATTCGAGATTGAGCGGGATCAGATCAATCCGCTGACTATCCAGCCGTCCCTGATTTGAATACCCTTTTTCGTATCGATTCACTCGTCGAAGATGGCGCGACGAAATCCGTTATTGGCCCTGTTTTAACCAACGACGTATTTTCTGACCGTTATCTTCGTGGAGCTCTTTCGTTTTATTACCCTGCAAAACAATTAGCCAATCCGATTTGCCGACACGCACGAGCTATGGTCAAAGCCAATCAGGCTGCCCGTCTACCTACAAGCTCCGATGCATCATTCCAGGCAGATGAATACGAAGATAATCTGTGATTCTTGAACACTTCTCGCAAGCGTTCGATCAGAACTCCACCTTCCACATGATCCACTAGGGATCCCGAATCGTCATACGACGGATGCGTGAGTATTTCAAATGAAGCACCGTCGATCTTATCTGCGGTCTGAAACTGTTCGAAGTTGGAAACGCTGCCGAAGTAGTCCGTGCGCCGAAAACCGCACGCGACGATGACCTGATTGAATGCCAGTTTCGCGATCTGCTTTGGAGATCTTCTTGGCAAGGGATCCATGTTTCGTGACAATCGCAGGTGCCGAATGCCTTGTTCCTTTAGGGGCGCTCTCATCGCGAGAAACACCATCGGCTCCGTATGGACGTGTTGATGTGAATCGGCGTGAGACAATGGCAAGCCGGCAGTCCGGCATCGCTTGATCTGGGCCGTAACCTCAGCGCGGATCAGCGCTTGGGCATGCCGAGTGAGGAAGCGCGGGCGAAATCGGCGGAACCGTCCTGCAGCGTTGCACAGCGAAGGATTATTCCGTACTTCCGCAACCAAGGGCACACCATCGGTAAGGTTTACGTGAATCCCAATACTTTCCGTCAGGCCATTTGCGATCGCAAGTGAGCACGCCTCCTCAAATGCGGGCATATTCGCCATGATCGTTGCACTGGAAATCAGACGACGCTGAAAGCAGGTCAGAATGGCCCGATTGACTGCTGATGACATACCGAAATCGTCTGCGTTGACAATGATGGTACCTGGCGCAAGCCTCATGCCGCGATACTCCTCTCGTTCCCGCTCGGCGCCCCCGAAGATTCAGAGGCTGGAATAATTCCGCTGTTTGAACGCTGGTCGCGGATTGTGATGACATCCGGGATCGTCACTGCACCATTGAACCTCAGTTCGAGCAACTGTGAGTCGTCGTCACTTTGGACACACATGAATCCAAGGTTCTGCAAAACGTCTCGCAAAGGCGCATTTTTAGACGTGACGCGCAACTGAGCACGAAGCCGCTGGCATCCTTTTGCCTGGTGGCTTGCCGAATACCAGTTCAGGAAAGTCACTTCTACCATCTTTTGGGCAACACGGCAGGAGAGGACAAAATCAACCAGGGTCGGACCGTCAGTGGCAGATTCGAATGCCGCGAACCCGACAATCCCGTAGCCTCCGAAATCGTCAGCGACGTCGAGGCAATAACAGTCGTGACTTGTGGATTTCATGAGTCGCCCGAACTCATCTTCATCATAAGCACGTCCGGACAGATTAAACTGATTGCTCCTCTGCAGAAGTTCTACGCAGCGTGAATAGTCGGCCGCTGCAGGATGCCTGATCTGCAGGATCATATGGCAACTCTTGAGAAACGCGTCATAATCGCCGCGCCAAGCCTGATGGACGCGCCGTCGCTTCGCTTCCGTCAAATACTTAAGCCTTCGCCCTCGCGACTCGTCGGTGACCGGCACGTCAAAGGCGGCATCTTTCAGCAGTTCCGGACCATCGGCCGGATCGAAGACTCGCACTTGCGGCAGCAGATTCTGGATTTCGTGCCGTTCAAAAGGAGAGTCATCGATCACAGCAAAGGTGTCGACGTTGATGTTCATATCCTTTGCTATCTGCTGGATGCTGAGACTTTTCGGGCCCCAGTGAATGGCCGGAAACAGAAAATGGTCTTCCAGACCCAATTCAGTAATCTTCGCCCATGCTGCATCGAAGTTATTTTTACTGACAATCGTTTGCAGAATTCCGCGCTCGTCAAGTATTGGGATCAGCCCGAGCATTTCTTGATCTGGAACGACGCCTCGGGTACCAGCATCGCCGATGACGCCGTGCCAAAGAGTGTTATCGAGATCCCAAGCCACGCATTTAATCTTCTCTGCCGGAGCCGTTTTCTCACTCACTGAGTGATTCGCCCCCCCCTGCTGATCGCGTGATTCAACCCCAGCAGGCTCAGCACTTGTGAGGCAAACGAAATCCAGCCAGGTGAAAATGAGCCGTACTTCACGATCGTTTTCCACGGAGATTCGGATGACACCTGCCTTCCCGCCTGCCACCGATATCATTTCGTCGGCGTTCAGGTAATGCTCATTCCATCCCGGCGAGATCTCTATGCTGGTGCGATAAACAGGTGCGTCAGTTGCAACTTCCAGTTGCAGTCGAAATGCCGTTTTCTCTGGAGAATAGCATTTGATAAAGAATGCTTCCGGGGGTTTGCTGTCACGGCCAAGAATTCTCGATTCCTTGGCGAACAGGATCCGGCGAGCAGCAGTAAAGGCGCCATTCAGTTTCCGCGTTGGCGACCACCGTTGAAGCAAACGCCCAAATTGGGTGATTGCTGACTCAACGAAGTTGATCGACGCAGCCTGGGCTCGCATACTGACAGGTGTCAGCATTGCGAGCCGTTCCGGCCATGCGGACTGGAGTTTGGCCCACCGGCGAAAACGAATGTCTGCTCCGAATGGGAACAGCCCGCCAACACGAGGGTTCGGAGTGATTCCGTAAACGAACCTCGCACATTTCCTGTCCGGCCGAGCTACATAGAGTGCACAAGTTGCGTAACACTGCGGCATGGCGCATTCGACGCAGTGCTCTTCCCAGCAAAGGAGCCCCACACGCGAAATCGCCTTATCCGGAGGTGGCGCGGGAATCACCCCTTTGCATTCAGATTCCCATCGCGCCTTATCCCGCCATGTAAGTTGAAACATAGCGCACCCCTTTGCTCTTTGTCACGGCCACGATCGACCATGAAATGAAAAACCTACTTGATACGAATCGCGACCTGTGCGTGTCCCTCGGTCGCTGCGACGACGTCATAGCCACGCATGTATGCAGCGCAGTAATCCTTCAGCGCCCGGTATTCATGTAACGGACTGTAGAACTCGTCAAAAATGATAATCGTTCCCGCAGTGATAATGTCGTTCGCTCTCGTGAGCACATACAGCGTCGCTGAGTAAAGATCCGAGTCGTTGTGTATGACAAGTTGCCGACTGCATTGGAAGTTCGCAAGAAACCCTGGAAGAGTCTTTTGGAATAATCCTTTCACGAATGACACACGGGTATCAACTGTCTGGGGCGTCGCCCCGCCTGTGGTGAAGGTGGATTTCGGAACGATTCGGGAGAACTCCGTCCAGTCCTCGGGCAAGCCCTCAAAGGTGTCGAATCCCACAAATCGAGACGATGGATTCGAATGAATGCCGGCGAAATAAAGGATGCTCTCACCTTGATAAACGCCGAATTCAAGATACGCGATTTCGGCGCCGCAAATGACTTCGCGATTAATGAAGTCATACATCAGCTTGCGCCCGGAAAAGATCGGATGCGTGCCGGCAACTTCTTTTCGCCAGCTTTCGAAACTGGGTTTGTAAGCCAGAAACCTGAGTCGATCTGAATCAGGAGTAATCAAAAGGAGCAGTCGGCGTACCGCCGCTCGCATTAAGCCGAACATCTTGTAATTTCCTTAGGCAGATCTGCGGCGCAACCTTTTAATGCACCGCAACGCGAGATCTTTCAGCATTGCCCGCAACAGCCCAATCCTATCTTCCAGCATCAATGGATGAACATGCCATTGGGCAGGTTCGTAGCCGTACGCAAGCATTCCATATTGAGCAACTTCCTCAATTGCACGGATCTGTCGTTCAGTCAGCTCTGATTTGAACCTTCCAATCCGGGTTGGGCTCAACGGCTCCGTGAGCCTGGTGTGGTGTGACCAGGACGCGACCTTCGCGAAGCCGACGGCAGCTTTCGCGCCGCCGGCGGCGTGCTTCTGGAGTGCTGCGATTGCGTCAGACTGTGAATGACCTACAAACTCTGCCAATCGCCCAAACGTCGTTTTAGGATCGATACAAAGGTCCTCGTACCGGCACTCGATCCGGAGTTCAGGAGCAAGAGTCCGTTCGGCCAGGAGCCAACAGCCGACATACATGTGCCATTCGAGCCCGGCGACGACTACGTCATCAGCTCCAAAACGCATCTTTCTGATCGAACACACCACATCTCGAGGATCGCGAACCATATGAATGAAGCGAGCATTCGGCATCAGCCGCTGTATCGCTGGTATCGCCATCACATACAGCGGTGTGTTGTCGCCGATGACCGACAGCTCATGCCAGGGAATCTGCGAATCGAGTTGCCAGACATAGTGGATAAATGCTGCAGGACCGCTCAGTTCATACCGGTTGCAGAAATCACGAAAGCACTGCTCGTTCGTGCGGTGTTCCCAGTCGTTCTGCTGCAGCCATGAGTTGACTACGGCAATTAGTTTCGTTAGCGAGGCCGCCTTATCAATTCGATCCAGCAGAGACACGTTCTGTCCGATAAACCCGGTCTCTTTGGCGATTTGAACGCCTGGCAAATGATTGAGCAGGTTTGCGGCAATTGTAGTGCCGGACCGACCACTGCCAACGATAAATACAGGTTGTGGTTGTTGCTTCATTGCGGCGGGCTCCAGAACGTTGAGAATCCCTTCGAGCTATTCATCCGTGGCTCGGAGTTCCGCCAAGTGACCGCATTTCACTGGCAAAATTCCACGCGGAGGAACGTCCATCTGATCGATGGACCGCCACCCGGGCTTCATTGACGCAGGCGGCCAGCAGGAGTGTCGCTCCGGGAAGGAGGAGCGGGCAGCCAGTCCATGCGTAAATCAAGTATGCGATGATCGGAAGCGTATGTACAAAGTGCTCGCGCCTTGAAAACACCATTCGACACGGCTGCCAGAGCAGCAACATCACCATAACGACAAAGATCGCCGCAGACGGCAGGCCGGTCTCAAATGCCACTTGAAGGATGTTGTTGTGCGCGTGATAAATGTCCAGCACGGCCAGCATCTTCCGAGGTTCACCTGGCCCGACGCCAAGCATCTCGTGTTGTAAAATATGCTCCATCGACACTTGCCAAATGACCGATCGAGGTGCCTTGGGCACGAAGTTCACAAGCCTGAACTTGACGAGCAGGTTAAAAATCAGCGGAATATGCATAATGCTATCTGCACAGACGATGATCGTCCCAATCAGAGCAATGACGCAAACGGCCAGTTTCTTGTTGTTGAAGAGCACGTACAGCGTGAGGACGACTAGCATTGCACCAATGCCATTCCGGGACATCATTAGCACAACCGCGGTGCAGTTCATCAATAACAATACAAGATAAGAGCATTTCTTCAGTCCCTGAGACTGGGTAATCCGTGACAAGACCAGCGGCATCGTCATATTGATTTGCGCTGCCATCAGATTGCCGGCGCCCGCTGGATTCGCGATTTGCCACGCTTCAAGCTCTTCGGCTTTGAAGCCAAAGTACAGTACCCAGAAGGTAAGCAGGAGGTTGCAGCACATCATAAATCGCTGGCAAAACACTGACAGGTCAGACGATGAGAATGCGAGGCCTAACAATGCCAGGTAGCAAGAAACTACGTGAATCGTGCTGCTGAACTCCGATGTGTTGACTTCGGACGAGACAAGTGCGATGGCGCTCATCGCGACCGCACCGAGCAGGAAGGTGGGATAGAGGCGAGCGTCGCGACTGACAAGTGCAAACGCGCCCAGAATCATCGAGGCGCCGGAGCCGGCCAGCAGAGTAAACTCATGCGAAAACGCGGACGTCATACCGGTCGCTATCAGGGTTGCTATCGCTGCAGCGAGGGTTGTTGACATAACAATCTCAGCAAATCTCTGACACAGTCAACTAGATTGGTGCGCGTGGAATCGAAGGACGGTGCTGAGTACAGGCACAGCTCCCGCTTGGCGAGGCTCGTCATCGGTTGGAGCGTGCATCGCCAATTCGACTTGCGAGGCCGATTCTCAGCAATGTTGCGCTAATGCCGCTACTGTCCCGACGATGGCAGCAAGCGAGATTGTGGTCGCCCGAGGCTTGTACACAGCCAGAATGAACTTTATGCATCATTTGCGGAGATCCGTTTCCAATGACTGCACGTCCTCACGCGGAACGCAGCTCGTCGCGCCATCATTGCTACTTCAACCCAAGGCGAGGAGGGATTTTCGAGCCGTCGCGGGGTGTCCTGAGACTCAGAACTCTAGCCCTCAGCAGAAATCTGCACAATATCGATTTCATGTGGCAGAAACCGCCGATTCTTCACGGCTTTAAGTTCCGAACTCACCGTCGATTCGGTACCCGCGAGTGAAGTGCTCAAAGAGACGTCACGTCGGCGCCGTGGGGCTGGTGAGACGTAGCGAGGGAATTCAACCTCCTCGGGTGTCCAATTCGGATCGGGATTCAGGGGTGAATCGGAGTGATCGCTGAGCAAAAACAGTTTTCGACCATGACGCCCAGTCGACCGCCATTGGAGATACATCGTCCGCTCATCGTTCTTACCAATGAGCCCTTTGCATTCGATTTCGCCCCGGTCGGTGGTTGCGTGTTGCTTGACTAGCCCCAGCAGTTGCGAGCGTATGCTGAAACGCGGAACTCCGCACGAGGTGAAGAGCGATGAAATGTCGTGGTCTTCGAGTTGGCCGACAATGACACCGAATTCCTCCCGGCAGCGCAAGGCCCTTGTGGTAAGTGATGCGTGAAATATTCGCGCGAGCCGAGCAACTTCGCGCAGCGTGATTGGTGCTAGCACCTTTGAATCGCTGTGCATGTTGCTGGCCGTGAGCGCTGTCGTGCACGCCGACGAGACCAGCTGGAGTCTGAATTCGGTGTGGGCGTTTCTGTCGGAGAAAGCTCGCGTGCTGATTTTTGGGTTCTTCGCGGAAGTTCGTGGCTAGGGGTGAATTTGCGCGACTTATGCAAAATCAGTGCGTAGTTTTGGACGCCGCGAGCTCAGCTCAGGCTCGACAATAGGCGCTCACCGAATCTGCTGAGAGACACAAATAACGGGGGGCTCCGGATTCAGACGTCACAATCAGAAGGGCTTGTCTCGGGCAGAATCGCGTGTTTTTCAACGCCAAAGCCCCGTTCTAATCGATTTCCCCCCCAACAGATTCTGCGGACGACCCTAATTGTGTGAAGAACCCTCGGTATCGTGGTCGGCGCAACGATCGTTGCGTTTCAGGCTGCGTCGCTGGTCGGCGACGGGATGTCCTGTCTTCTCGTTGCTTCTTGCCTGGAAAGCAACCACAAGCGTCGCGGCTCATGCAGGTTTTGTTAGGGGTTCTAAGTCTTATGATTGGTACAATTGCCAGCGGCGTTCATCGCGTCGTCGCCAGCGTCCTCGGTGGGTTGACACCCACCGCTCGCCATCGGGGACAATCCACGACTACGTTCCCGGTATGAGTCCAGGGATCGGTTCGGCGGCAACCAGTTGCTGAGTCAGTTCTCGCGGAATCCCGGGCACCAGTCTGAGTTGTCCAATGTCAAAGACTGAATGCAGAATTGTCGACACAAGATTCGGGATGCGCAGCGGATTGCCGGCTGGTTCGCCGGCATCGCGCGTTGAGTTCCCAATGACTTGTCCCATGTTCAATCCGCCGCCCGTGATCAGAAGCGGCGCGAGGGATCCCCAGTGATCGCGGCCGCCGTTGGAGTTGATTCGCGGCGTGCGGCCCATTTCGCCGCAGGCGACGAGCATGATCTTCTTGTCGAGGCCGCGTTCGTAGAGGTCTTCGACAAAAGCCGACAAGGCGTAGTCCAGCGGCATGCCCATGTACCGCATGCCCTCCTCAACTCCGGCATTGTTCACGTCGGAGTGCATGTCCCAGACAAAATTGGTTGTCACCGTGACAAAACCGCAGCCAGACTCACACAAGCGACGGGCCAGCAGCAGTAGTTTCCCGAGACTCTGAACGTTGTCGACATAGTTCTCGTGATTGTTCCACTTGTGATCAATGTCTTCGGGCTTCAGCAACGGAGCCGTGTCGTAGCGGCGAATCGTCTCCGGCGATTCCTTCGACAAATCAAACGCATCGGCGACACCTCCCACGATCGTATCGAACGCCTGCTGCTGTACACGGTCGAGTCCGTTGATGGCTCCGGACTGGTCAACACTGCGGCGGATCGTATCGATCCGACTCAACAGCAATCGCCGATCATCCAGTCGGGTCCGATCAAACTGCAGCCGCATATTTTCCTGAGCTTCCCCCTGGGCTCCAGGAACAAACGGACGATTGCCGCCTCCCAGCGTTCCTGCGGACGTAAAATCTCCGAAGCTGGTGGTAGCCGGCTGCGCCGCGTCGACGACAGCTTTCGGAAAAAGCGCCACATTCGTCGGAATGCCGCTCTGCGGATGATTGGCACCGACGACTCGCGCGTAAAGCGAACCGATGTTGGCATTTAATGTCTGCCGACACACGATCGGCTTGATGTCGTGGTTACCATCGCCCGTCTGAAACGAGCGCACGATTGCAAGCTTGTCGGCAAGATGAGCCAGCCGCGGAAACGTGCCACCGAATGTGACTCCCGGGATCGAAGTTTGCAGTTCGCCGGTGGCACTCTGAATCCCCACCGGTGCCGTCATCTTCGGATCAAAGGTCTCGGTCTGACTCGGCCCGCCGTGCAGAAACAGAAAGATGACCGACATGTCCTTGACGGCATGCGTGGCTTCGGCCGCCTGAGCCCTGCCCTGCAGCAGCGACGTTAACTGCAGTCCGCCAAGTCCCAAGCCGCCAACGCGAAGGAATTCGCGTCGTCCAAGTCGTGCATCATGGTCCCACAAACTGAGCATACTTGCGGCCTCGTCGTCTTGAGGTGCTCTGCGTGTGACGAAGTGTCTTCGCCAGTCACAATCAGTCTTCGCAGAGCGCACATGCTGACGTAAGAATGCACAAAACAAAAGCTTCGTCAACAGAATCCGTGGTTTGATTCGGCGTCGGCAAGTCTGGCGAGCTCGTGAAACAGTGCGACTAAGTTGGTCGCATTCGACTCCAATGCGAGCTGAGTGAAACGCGACAGTACGTAATTCGTCGGAAAGTAGTGCGACAGCAAAGGGCTCTCAGCGTCGCACCGCCCGTCTTGAGCCGCGCCACGAATCGCTGCGACTCCTCTGGTGCAAACCGTAATGACTTTCCCCAGGCGTCGTTAACCACATCACCGCGGGGATCACCCCATGGGGAATGTCCCGCATTTACCGATTCTCCCGACTTTGCCGATTGAATCGATTGCATCGCTCTCCAGCACGTGGGCAAAGTGTCCGAGACGTGGCCGAAGCTGCCAGCTTCGGTCCCCGCCGTGTCAAACCATCTCTTCACGCTGCAGTTAAGTTGGCACTGCACTCCAATCTCACAGGAGCATTGTCATGGCACGGTTGAATCAAGTGTCTGCTTCGTTCGAGACACCCGACAACATTTTGAAATCCAACTTGCAAAATCGACGTGAAGATAGGCGGGGGGCGCGTTCGGCATGACGCAGCGATTGCGTCGGACTGTCTGAGCGTCGTCAGCAAATGGCTGCCGGCATTCGCAGAGTACATGTCGCAACTGCGG
>Ga0163144_10007448_pt1 | contig 23999 bp, 22 predicted proteins | sample OliLak19BULKMAT1_FD_123175 | JGI IMG/M metagenome (GOLD analysis project Ga0163144, IMG submission 123175) | Freshwater microbial mat bacterial communities from Lake Vanda, McMurdo Dry Valleys, Antarctica - Oligotrophic Lake LV.19.BULKMAT1 | ecosystem: Environmental > Aquatic > Freshwater >...
GGTGGCGGAGTACTTCCGCGACCAGGGGAAGAACGTGCTGCTGCTGATCGACTCGGTGACGCGGTTTGCGCATGCGCAGCGGCAGATCGGGCTTTCGGTGGGCGAGCCGCCGACGACGAAGGGTTATACGCCCAGCGTGTTTGCGGCTTTGGCGCGACTTTTGGAGCGGGCGGGGGGCGTGGAGGCGACGCCGGGAAAACCGGCGGGCTCGATCACGGGTCTGTACACGATCCTCGTCGAGGGCGACGACATGACCGAGCCGATCGCGGATGCGGCGCGGGGTATTCTGGATGGTCACATCATTTTGTCGCGGAGGCTGGCGCAGAAGTCGCATTTTCCGGCCATTGATGTGCTCGACTCGATCAGCCGCGTGGCGGACTCGATCTGTGACCCGGCGCATATTGCCGCGCGCCGGCAGGTGATGCGGCTGCTGGCGGCGTACCGGGATGTTGAGGACCTGGTGCAGATCGGGGCCTATGCGCGAGGATCGAGCCCGCAGGCGGATGTGGCGATTGCGTACCACCAGCGGGTGCTGGAACTGCTGCAGCAGGCGGGCAGCGAGGTGGAGCCGTTTGAAGCGGGTCGGTCGCGGATGGTGAAACTGGCGCTCGAGAGTGGCAATGTGATGAACTCGCCCCCTCGGCAAGCACCGACGGGGAACTCGGGCCAGTCGCCGAGCAGCTCGCAGGCGCGGAGCGGGGGTAGCGGTCGATGAGCCGATTTGTGTTCAAACTTGAGCCGGTGCTTGAGCACCGCGCGCGGCTGGAGCGCGAGCGGCAGATGGAGGTTGCGAGGATCGAGGTGGGCCGGGTGGCGCTCGAAGGTCGGATCAAAGAGATTCAAGGTCGGATCGAGGCGGGGCGGGGCGAGCTGCGGACATCCTTGGGTGGCGGCGGGTCGCGGATACTGTCGCCGGTGGCGGTGGCGGCAGCGCGGCTCTCGGCGCACTCGTCGCTGCATGGGCTGGTGCTGCTGCAGCGGGCGGCGATTGAGCTGGCGGGTTTGCACGCGCGGCTGAATGTGGCGCGGAAGGCGTTGCTATCGGCGGCGACGGCCCGCAAGGCGGTAGAGGTGATTCGCGAGCGTCAGTTGGAGGCGTGGAAGGCGGAAGTGAAGCGAAAAGAAGAGCGCATGGCCGATGACATGATGGTGATGCGCGCGCCGATGCAGGCGGAGGCTTTATGAAGACGCTGTGGACGATGATTTCGACGCTGGCGGTGGCGAACCTGCTGGCGATTCTGGTGTTCGCCGGGTGGCTGTATGGAACTGACCGGATCAACCTGTCGCGGATGCAACAGATTCGCGTGATGCTGTCGCAGACGGTGGCGGCGGAGACGGCGGCGGCGGCGGAGACGGCGGCGAAGGTGGTGGTAGTGGCCCAGGAGAACAAGAAGGCGGAAAAGGCGGCACTGCCGCCGGAATCGGCAGCGGAGGCGCTGGAACGGCAGCGGGCGGAGGATGATGCGCGTGAGCAGACGCGGGTGCGGCGGCAGCGCGAGCTCGAGGACCTGGCGCGGCAACTGATTCGCGACCGGGACGCGCTGGATGAAGAGCGGACGAAGTTCCTGGCTGAGAAAGCGAGCTTTGATAGTGTTCGGGCGGCGGCGAACAAGCGGGCGCGGGACGCGCAGTTCCAGCAGGCCTTGGCGACCTTGGAGGCCCAGAAGCCCAAGGACGCGTACACGGTGATGCGGGCGATGCTGGATGCCAAGGCGGACGAGGATGTGATCTCGTACCTGACGGCGATGGATGAGGGGAAGCGGGCGAAGATTCTGACTGAGTTCATCAAGACCGACGACAAGCTGGCAGCGGGATTGCTTCAGCAACTTCGCCAGCACGGCGTAGCTGCGCCTGACGGAGTTGTTCCGGCCGGGGCGGCCTCGCGAACGCCGTGAGACGGGCGCGGGCTCGTGCTTGGCGGACGAAATCGGCATGAATGGCGTGCGAGCGCAAAGTGTGTTGAATGGCCGCGCAGGGGATGCGCGGGTGGTGGAAGCGCGCGTGGGCAGTGAGGTGCGGGGTGGGCGGGGAGCGTCGAAGTCGGCCGAGGAGGCCACGGGCAAAGAGAGCTTTGCGCGGCATCTGGCGCGGCGGGAGCACGGGACGAAGGTGAGCGAGGTTGAGGCTGGGCCCATTGAGGAGCCGCTTGTGCAGGGGTCGGCACCGGTCGGATCGGTGCAGACGCCGGAGGGTACAGAAACGGCGGGGACGAGCACGGCTGAAAACGCCGGGGCGATCAATGCGGGCGATGCGTCGGCGGCGCGTGAGCTGGCGGCGGATGAGCCTGCGGACGAGACCGCTACGGTGGATGAAACTCAGGGGCATGAATCGGGCGACACGATCGGTTCGGTCGAGCGCGATGAGCAAGATGCGGAAGGGGACGAGCGAACTGATGCGAGCGGGCCGGCGGGCGGGGTGCGTCATGAAGCTGGAGACTCTGTTGAGGTGCGGCTGGCGGCGCTCGGGCAGGGTCGGCCGATCACGATTGAACAGATCACGCAGCTTTTGCTGCAGGTGGACCCGACATTGGCGGCGCGGGGGCTTGTGAAGGGGCTCGGGTCGCGGCAGGCGATTGTGCCGGATTCGGCGAATCCGGGCGTTTTGAATGGCGCGGAGTGGGCGGCGTTCGCGGGAGCGGGGGCGGAAGGGTTCAGTGCCGATGGGGCGGAGCTTGATTCGGGGGAGAAGCTGGAGTTTTCGTTTGCGCGGCATGGCGCGGGGGTGGATGGTGAGGTTGAAGGGAATGCGGAGCACGGCGAGCCAGAGGATGTGGCGAGTGGGATGGCCCGAGTGCGGGGCGCGGAGGACGGAAATCGGGCCGTGAGTCAGCGGAGCGGGTCGTTTGCTGCGGCCAAGTCGATCTGGACAGTGAGCGTGATGCCGGCGGCAGCGGGCGCGTTTGTGAACGCTGGACCCGGAGGTTTAACGGCACCGGCTGCGGCAAGAGGTTCGTTTGATGGGGCCGGCGCGGCGATTTCGGGCGGGACGGCGGCGGAGCGGGCGATTGGTAGTGCGGGGATGAACAATTGGGCGGGGGGAAGCGGGGCCGAGGAAGGTGATTCATCGGAAGCGCAGCGGCGCGCGGGGGCTGAGGCTGGGGGAGTCGCGGTGGCGGGCGCGGATGGACCGAGCGGAGCCGCGGGGGTGAAGGCGCCGGCGGCGGGTCTGGAGGCGGGCGCGACGGGGGGGGCGGCCGGGGCGGGGGCACCTGGGCAGGCGGGGAGCGTGGCTCGGCAAGAACTGCTTGCTGCGCAGATCGATCGTGCGCTTGCGGCAACAGTGGAACGGTCTAGCGCGGGTCGAACGAGCCATGAGACGGTGCTGCAACTGAGCCCGAGGGTGCTGGGGCGGATTCGGATTGCGGTGACGGTGGAGAGCAATAAGGCAAGCGTTCGGATGCGGGTTGAGAATCCTGAGGCACGCCAGTTGCTAAATGACTCGATGCCTTCGCTCGTTGCGGCGCTTCAAGAGCGCGGCATCGAGGTCGAATCGGTACAGATTCGCGAGTCGGAGGCGGAATCGGTGGATGCGGAGCAGCCATCGCGCGGTGCGGAGTCACTGCGAAAGACCGGCGGGTGGAACCCCAAACGTTCGGAGCGGGCATCGGCGGGCGGCACTCCTTATGGAGGGCACGAGGCCGGTGAACCGGGTTCTCCGGACGTCATCGTCGCACTGCGGCTTGATGCGCTTGCCTAAGAGAGGTGAGCGACAGCGGGCCGGGTGGGACTACGGAGGTTTGCAATGCCGACGACTGATGCTGTGAGTTCAACTGGTCCGACGGCGTTCGCGGGAACGGCGGCGAAGCTGCCCAACAAGTATTCTGATCTCTCGAGCGAGCAGTTCGTTTCGATCATGATCAGCGAGTTGCAGAACCAGGACCCGTTGAAGCCGACGGACTCGGGGGCGATCATTGAGCAGATGGCCAATATCCGCTCGATTCAGTCGGACATTGATCTTTCGGCAAAGCTTGATTCGCTGGTGACGCAGAACCAACTGGCGACGGCGGGGACGCTGCTGGGGCAGCGCGTGAGCGGTGTGGATGCGTTTTCACGACGGGTGAGCGGCGTGGTGGAATCGATTTCGCGGACGAGCGAGGGGCCGATGCTCAACCTGCGCGGCGGGGGCCGAGTGAACTTTGCCAATGTGGATCGGATCGATCCGGCGCCGGTGGCCGCGCCGACACCAACACCGACTCCCATTCCGACACCGACTCCCACACCGATACCGCAGCCTACGTTCACCATACCGGCACCGGCACCGTCGCGGACGACACCGATCGCTAACGCGATGGAACCGCAGTAACACCGACTTCAGTACGCCCCTTGATCGCCGAGGAAGTTGAACGTTGCCATGAACCTCTCAGCCGCTGACATGTTGCGCAAGCTCGGATCGGGGATCGTGCCCGATGCGTCGGGGGTCCAGGCGACTGGCGCAGCGGCGGCTGGCGCGCCCGGTGGGGCGGCGTTTGCAGAACTGCTCGCGAAGCTCAAGGACTCGGGCACGAAGGCGGGGCTTGTGCAGAGCGGGCTCTCGGTGACGATTGACGAGAAACTGGGGCTTTCGCTCACGGAAGAGCAGCACCTGCGGCTGAGCCAAGCGGTTGATTCGGCGCAGGCCGATGGGCTGATGAACGCGGCGATCACGATCGACGGAATGACGCTTTTGGTGGATGTCGAAGGCCGGCGCGTCACGGGGCTGGTGAAGGCCGGGGAACGGCCGGCAACTGGTATTGACGGGATCGTGACGGCGGCACCGGCACCGGTTCCTGAGCCGACGCATGTTGAGGTTGCGGCGGCGGGCAAGGGTGCTGGAGCGGTGCCTGCGGCGGGCAAGGCCGCGGCGGCCACGGTCGCGGCGGTGAGCTCCGAATCGTTGCTTTCAACCTTTAGTGTTCCGTCGGCATTGCTTTTGGCCAAACTCAACTCGTATGCCGCACCTGCTCGGCCGCAGCCTGTTCGAGCGGGGCCGACTGAAACTTTGATTACTTGACCTCCCACGCGCGAGCTCGCGCTCATTTTTGCAAGGACCTGTATGGCATCCACCACCGCAATGTTCACGGCTCTGTCGGGTCTGAATGCTTCGTCGCGCACGATCGACGTTGTGGGTAACAACATCGCCAACGTGAACACGACGGGGTACAAGTCGTCGCGGGCGCAGTTTTCGGACAGCTTCTATCGCACCCTGCGGGGGGCGAGCGGACCGGGGGATACCAATGGCGGCTCGAACCCGACACAGGTGGGCCTGGGCGTGAATGTGGCGGGCGTTTCGCGGTCGTTCACGCAGGGCTCGCTGGGTGTGACTGGTGACTCGGGGGATATGGCCATTGAGGGCGAGGGCTTCTTTGTGGTTTCGCGGGGCGGGACACAGTTTTACACGCGGGCCGGCAACTTCCGGCTGGATGCCAACAACGAGCTGGTTACGCCCGATGGCAGCATCGTGCAGGGCTATGCGGCGGACGATGATTTCAATATTCCGACGGGCGGCACGCTGTCACCGATCTCTATACCGCTGGGGAACCGGACGATTGCCGAGGCGACGACTTCGGCGCGGTTCTCGGGCAACTTGAATGCGGGCGGGACGGTGGCGACGAGCGGGACGCAACTGACGATCGGCGGGACGACCACGGCGGGCTTGCGAGTGGTAGCGACGGCGGTGCCGGCACCGGCACCGGGGCAGCAGATCCTGGGGGCGAGCTTGCTGACGGACATTGAAGTGCCAACGGCGCCGGGGAGCGGCACATCGCTGTTTGCGGTGGGGCAGATCATTGAGTTGAGCGATGTTCGGCGCGGGACGGCGCCGGTTCCCTCACAGCAGTACACGATTACGGCGACATCGACGGTGAACGACCTCACCGCGTTCTTGAACCAGTCGCTGGGGATTCAGACGGGCGCGGCGAACCCGGACGGCGCGACGCCGGGGGTGACGATTGATCCGGCGACGGGTCTGATCACGGTGGTTGGCAATACCGGCACGGTGAACAACCTGACGCTGGCGAGCTCGAACCTGCGGCTGCTTGACAGCGCGGGGACGTATATCTCGGCACCGCTGACGAGCACGGCGGTTTCGGCGGCGAACGGCGAGGCGATCAGGACGCAGTTCATCGGGTTTGACTCGTTGGGCAACGCCGTGGAGGTGAACGTTTCGATGGTGCTTCAGTCGAAGAACTCGGCGGGCGGCACGACCTGGCAGTACTTTGTGGATTCGCCCGATGATGCCGACCCGACGACGGTGATGGCATCGGGTACGGTGCTCTTTGACTCCCAGGGGCAACTGGCGACGACCACGCCGATTAGTGTGACGATGGAACGCAACTCGGTGGGCTCCCCCACCGGCGCGGCAACGCCGCTGACGTTTGATCTGGTACTGGCGGACGGGAACAACATTGTGACCTCGCTGGCGACGGCGTCACGGTTGCTGCCGAGCCAGGTGGACGGGCTGCCGCCGGGCACGCTTGAATCGTTCAGTGTGAGCCGGGATGGCACGGTGTTTGGCATCTTCAGCAACTCGGCGGTGCGGACGCTGGCGCGGGTGGCGGTGGCGACGTTTGTGAATCCGTCGGGGCTGTCGGCGGCGGGAAGCAACCTGTTTGCGGTGAGCCCCAACAGCGGTACAGCGCAGGTGACGGCGGCGGGGAGCGGCGGGGCGGGATCGATCGTGGAACGGTCGCTGGAACTTTCGAACGTCGATTTGTCGGCTGAGTTCATCAACCTGATTTCGGCTTCGACGGCGTATTCGGCGAACTCGCGGGTGATTACCACGACGGATCAGTTGTTCCAGCAGTTGCTCGCGTTGGGTCGGTAAGCCGGGCCGGGCTGGAGGCGGCGGGGGGCGGGGGGAGAATCAAGCCGGCGGAGCAATCGTCCGATTACCTGATTGGTCGTTTGAGGAGCCTGCCGTGCTTTTGCTTCTTGGCGTTGTGTGTCTGGCGGTGGCCGCGGCGGGGATGGCCGTGCACGCGGCGAGTTTGCTGGGGCTGCGGGAGATCGTGCTGCGCGAGTACGGGGGCGCGGGGTGGTCGATCGAGGAAGAGGTTGAGGAACTGGCGAGCGCGGCGACGCTGGCCCCAGCACAGATTGCGGCGCGGGCGATGCGGGAGCTGTTTACGGCAGCGCGGGCCTGCGAGAGCCAAGCGGAAGCGGCCAGGATTATCGATATGCACTTTGAAGGGCTGATCAGCCGGGCGCGAAGGCGCGAGCGGAGGCTGAGCATTGCGCGGTGGACACCGGCGATTGCGTTATCGGCGTTGCTGCTGGCGTTTGTGGGGCTGATAGTTGGGGGCATTTCGCCGGGGCGGTTGAGCGGGCTGGCGGGGGTTGGATTTTTGAGCATGGTGCTGGCGGCCGTGGCGTGTGTGCCGGCGGCGTGGGCGGGGGCAACACAGCCGCGGGGGGCGGCACGGCTGGTGCTTCGGCACGCGCTGGTGCTGGAGGCGGTGAGGGCAGCGCGAGCCGGGGAAACGATTGGCGTGACGCGGACGCGGTTGCTGATGCTGGCGTTCCCGGAGCGGATGGCCGAGCGGGCGGATGGCGACTTGGCGCGTGCACAGGCGGCATAACCGGCGTAACCGGAATGGGTTGAGAGGGCAGAGGGCGAATGCGGGGGGCTCGACGCGGGAGAGTGGGTCGCCAGACCGATATCGATTTTGAATGTGAAGCTTGCGGATCACGCTCTTTTGGCGTGCTCGCTGGTGCTTCGCCGGAGTGATTGCATGTCCGACAAGAAACAGGAAGCCAAACCCGCCGCCGCCCCAGCCGCTGGAGCGGAAGCTGCGCCTGCCAAGAAGGGACTGCCGATCAAGACGATCGGCATTGTCGGGGTGGTGATGGTGATGGAGGCGATCGCGGTAGGCGGGGCGTTTGTGATGCTGGGGCCAAAGAAGAGCGCGGCCGAGGTTGCCGAGCACTCGATCGCGGAAGATCCGGGCAATGAGGTTGCCGAGATTGATATCAGCGATGAGAAGTACCAGAACATGCAGCAGGGGAAGGTGTGGTTCTGGGATCTTGCCGTGGTGGCGCAGGTGAAGGCCAAGAACAGCGCGGCGGTTGAGACCAAGCTGGGGCAGCGGAAGGCGGAGATTCGTGAGGGGCTGGGGCAGATTGTGGCGCGGGCGCAGCCGCAGCACTTGAAGGAACCGGATCGGCAGACGATCAACCGGCAGTTCTCGGCGTTCCTCGCCAAGGTGTTTGGAAACGACGCCGAGGGCAAGCCGCTGATTGAGCGGGTGCTTATTCCGCGATGCCGGGGAATCCCTGGGGAGTTTTGATCGGGGCGGAAACGCGCAGTTTTCGCGCATCAGTCGGGCTGGTGGCTGCGCTTCTCTGATACATCTTGCGCCAAGATTGCGGAAGGCGGCCGGTTCGCGCCGATACCTCCAGACCAATCGATGAGGCGGAGCCTGATCGTAGTGGAGACCTGCGCCATGGCGGAGCCGAACCAACCTACTTCATTGACACCTCAGAGCCCTGCGCCCGCTGCTGGTGCGTCGCCGACGCCGCCGGAAGCGTCGCCGGAGGCGGTGAAGGCCGCGCTTGATGCGCTCTCGCAGGCCAAGGCCGCGAATGCGCCGACGGGTGAGACCGACCGGAACGGTGCGCCGCAACCGGTGAATATGCCGGCGTTTGGGGCGACGACGGGAGAGAGACTGCCGGAGGGGATTGACCTTCTGAGTGATGTGAACCTGAACGTGCGCATTGAGCTTGGGCGGACCAAGATGCTGCTGGAAGATGTGTTGCGGCTGGGTGAGGGGTCAGTGGTTGAGCTCGACAAGCTGGCCGGTGACCCGGTGGACGTGTATGTGAACGATCGGCCGGTAGCACGGGGCGAGGTGCTGGTGCTCAACGACAACTTCTGCGTGCGGATCAACGAGATCATCAGCACGGCGGGGGCGGACGCGGCGTAATGGCGAGATCGATTGGTACGAGCGGCGGAGTCCGCTTGAGGTTGTTTGGCCAGGATGGCCCCATGTTGAATGCATCGCTTCAGTTTGTTCGTGGCGCCGGCCTTGCCCTTGTGGTGATGGCCGGTTTGATGCTGGTTGCGCCCGGGGTGGCGCTGGCGTGCCGCGATGAGCCGGCGGCGGCGACGGCTGGGGCGGATGAGACGACACGTGAGGCGGTGCCGGTTGTGAAGAAACCGCTGTTTCCGGCTGAGTTTGTGCCGGCGCCGGGCCCTGGCGCGTCGCGGGCAGGCGGCACGGGCGGCGAGAGCGGGATGGGGCTGATCACGACGCTGGCGGCACCGATGGCGGTGGTAATGGGTGCGATTTTTATCGCGGCGGCGGTGTTTAAGAAACTGCGGGGGAGCAGCGCGGGGTTGATCAGCGCACTGGGGGCGGGCGGACCGTCGCCAACGGGGCTGCTTGAGGTGATTGGGCGGTATCCGATTGCCCGGGGGCAATCGCTGGTGGTGCTGAAGTTTGATCAGCGGGTGCTGCTGCTGTCGCACAGCACGGGAGTTGGTCGCGGGCGGGCGGGCGGGGCGGCGTTCACGCTGCTGACGGAGACGGCCGAGCCGAGCGAGGTGGCGTCGATCCTGCTGAAGGCACGGGATGCCGAGGGCGAGTCGATTGCGCGGCGGTTTGAGACCTTGATGGAGCGGTATGACGATCAGGCGGCGCGGACGCTTGGCGACGATGAGCCGGAGATCGGTCGCGAAACGACGACGCGGAGCGGGCCGAGCGGGCGAGTCGATCGGGCGGAACTGTGGCGCGATGACGTGGTGGTGGCTGCCCCGACCGCGCAGAACAAATCAGGGCTTGCGGAACGAGGGGCGCGAACGACGAATGCGGTTGAGGACCTCCAGGCACGGCTGGCCCGGATGGCGATTGGCGCACCGGAGGATGGCCGATGAGCCGAATCACGAGCTTCATTCTGGCGGCGTGTCTGGCGATGCTGTTTTGGCCGGTGATGGCGTCGGCGCGGGCGCAGGACAATCGGTTTGGGCCGCCGCGGATGCCGGCGATGGCGCCGGGGTTTGTGTCGCCGCTTTTCGATTCGCCGGGCGAGGAAGAACGCGACCTTTCGACGAGCCCGCTGCCGCGGCCGGCGTTTGGAGATGCGACTGACCCGACGAACCCTTTGGCGATGCTGGCGCGGGCCGGTGCGGCGATTCCGGGCGCGGTGACGGGGGGCGTGGAGCAAGTTGCGGGGAGCACGAACGAGGGCGCCCGGGGGCTTTCGCCGGCGATCAACATCGTGGTGGTACTGACGGTGCTGTCGCTGGTGCCGTCGATCATGCTGATGACGACGTGCTTCATGCGGATCGTGATCGTGCTGGGGCTGCTGAAGCAGGCCTTGGGCACGCAGCAACTGCCGCCGTCGCAGGTGATCACCGGGCTGGCGCTGGTGATGACGATGGTGGTGATGGCGCCGACGATCGACCGGATCAATACGGAGGCGATTGCGCCGTATCGGGCCGGGCAGATCAGCGGGTATGACGAGTTGTGGGACAAGGCCAAGGAGCCGATCCGCGAGTTCATGTTTGACCAGATTGAGCGGCAGCAGAACTACTCGTCGCTGATGATGGTGATGAACTACCGCGGGATTGATACGTCTGACCCGTCGAAGCTGACACGCGATCATGCCGACATGCTGACGCTGATTCCGGCGTTCATGCTGAGTGAGCTGAAGACGGCGTTCTTGATGGGGTTCAAGATCTATCTACCGTTCCTGGTGATTGACATGGTGATCAGCTCGCTGCTGGTATCGATGAGCATGATGATGCTGCCGCCGGTGCTGATCTCGCTGCCGTTCAAGCTGCTGCTGTTTGTGCTGGTGGACGGGTGGGCGCTGATTGTGGGCGGGTTGATGCAGAGCTTTGTGGTGCGGTCGGCGCAGACTGCGATGGGGTTTGCTGAGTTTGGGTTTGCGTAGCGGGCGGGCACGGTGCGGAGCGTTTCTGGTGCGTCATTGAGTTGCTTGGATGTTTGCGTTTGGCGTTTTGCATGCTGTACGACGAAGCCATCCTTGAATCAGTCAGACAGGCGCTGCTGGTGACGCTCAAGATCACGGCACCGATTCTGTTTGCGGGGTTGTTGGTGGGCATCGTGATCAGCATCGCGCAGGCGGTGACTTCGATTCAGGACCAGGCCCTGACGTTTGTGCCAAAGCTGCTGGCGATGCTGCTGGCACTGGTGGCGCTGCTGCCGTGGGTGGTTCGGAGCATGGTGGAGTTCGCGACGGCGATGTTCATGTTTCAGTGATGGTGTCGGCTCTCATCAAAACCGTGATCACACTCTTTGAACAAATCGGACCGTTCATGTTCGTCGTGCTGCGGCTGGGCGGTGTGTTTTTTCTTGCGCCGATTGTGAGCGGCGTTTCGATTCCGTACCAGGTTCGCATTCTGCTCACGTTCGGGCTGGGGCTGGCGGTGTTCGCATCGGTCCCGCGGGAAGTGATTCCCCCACTGCCGACTGATATATTCACGCTGGCGGCGTGGGCCGTGGGTGAGACGATCATCGGGTTTTTGATCGGGCTCTTGGCGATGATTCCGCTCACGGCGCTGCAACTGGGCGGGCTGTTGATGGGACAGCAGATCGGGCTGGGGCTGGCGCAGGTTGTGAACCCGGCGCTCGAGACGGATTCGGATTTGCTGGGCGAGTTGCTGCTGTATCTGGGGCTGGGCGCGTTTCTGGCGCTGGGGGGCTTTGAACTGGTATTCGTCGCGGCGGCGCATTCATTCACACATTTGCCGATGGGCGGGTTCTCACTGGCGGCGGCTCCATATGAACTTATTCGCGGTTTGATCGGATCGGGATTTGAAATGGCACTGCGGGTTTCGCTGCCAGTGATGGCGATCCTGCTTTTTGAGACGATTGCATCGGCATTCATCGCCAAGACAGTGCCGCAGCTCAACGTGACGAATCTGGGGTTCGGGCTCAAGATCGTGCTGGGGCTGGCGGCGATGACGGCGGGGCTGGTGGCGATTCATGACGTGACGTTTGACCGAATGGGTGAGTCGCTGGGACAGCTCATGACGTGGGCGGCGGGATCGACCGATGGCTCGGCAGTTGGCTCGGCGAACGGCTCGGTAGTTGGGCCGGCGGGAGGGGCGCGCTGATGGCCGAGGAACTGGGCGAAAAAACGGAAGACCCGACGCAGCGGAGGCTATCTGACGCTCGTGAGAAGGGCCAGGTCATTAAGAGCCAGGACCTGTCGGGTGCGATCGATTTGCTGGGGGCGCTGGTGCTGGTGCTGGTGTTTGGCAACGGGCTGGTGACGGGGCTGAGCGGGATGCTGCGGGCGATTCTGTCGGGCGAGGCGCCGGGCTCGTCGGCGGGCGTGTCGGGCATTCGCGAGCTGTCGCAGTGGACGACGATCGAGACAGTGAAGATTGCGATTCCGGTGATGGCGCTAATGGGGGTGGTGGTGTTTGCCGCGCAGCTGGTGCAGGTGCAGTGGGCCCCGACTACGGAACCGCTGAGCCCGAAGCTTGAGCGGCTTGACCCGATTGCGGGATTTGGGCGTGTGTTCAGCCGCAAGAGTGCGGCGCGGACAACGGCGGGGGTGCTCAAGCTGGTGCTCATTTCGATCGTGGCGGGAATCTACATCGTCAAGAGCATGGGGGTTGTGGCGTCGCTGCCGCGGCTGGAACTGGTGGCGGGGTTTGTGCGGTTGGGGGACACGCTCTTGCGGATGTGCGCGTGGATTCTGCTGATTATGCTGGTGATCGGGGCGGCGGATTATGCGGTCCAGCGGTGGTTCTTCATGCGTGAGCAGCGGATGACCAAGCAGGAAGTGAAGGACGAGCGCAAGAGCATGGACGGCGACGCGGAGATGAAGGGACGGCGGCTGAGGATCGCGCGGCAGCTTGCGCTTCAGCGGATGCGGCAGGATGTGCCCAAGGCGGACGTGGTGGTCACGAATCCGACGCACTACTCGGTGGCGCTTAAGTATGACGCGGACAAGATGGTGTCCCCCACGGTGGTGGCGAAGGGGGCCGACTACATGGCGTTTCGGATCCGCGAGATCGCGATCGCGAGTGGCGTGCCGATCGTGGAGAAGGCTCCGCTGGCGCGGGCTCTGTATGCGAGCGCGGCGGTGGGGCAGCAGATCAGTCCTGAGCACTTTGAGGCCGTGGCCGAGGTGCTGGCGTATGTGTACCGCATCAACGAGCAGGCGGTGGCGTAAGCCTTAGTGGATCGGGATTTCATGGCTATTTCTTCACCATCTTCGCCAACTGCACCCGGCCCGCTGGGGATTGTTGCCGCGTATGTCGGGCGGCATCGCGGGCTGATTTTGCCGCTGTCGTTCATCGCACTGATGGTGGTCATCGTGGTGCCGATGCCGCCGCTGCTGATGGACGTTTTGATCTCGCTGAACATCTCGCTGGCGGTGGTCATTTTGATGACCACGATCTATATGAAGGCGCCGCTGGATTTCAGCGTGTTCCCGTCGCTGCTGCTGGGCACAACGCTCTTTCGGCTGGTGCTGAACGTGGCGTCGACGCGGTTGATTTTGACGGCCGATGCGGCGACGCCGCAGGAGGCGCTGGTGGTGGCGGGCGGGGTGATCGAGGCGTTCGGCACGTTTGTGGCGGGCGAATCGCTGTATGTGGGTATTGTGATCTTTGTGATTTTGGTGGTGGTTCAGTTTGTGGTCATCACCAAGGGAGCCACGCGGATCAGCGAGGTGGCGGCGCGGTTCACGCTCGATGCCATGCCGGGCAAGCAGATGGCGATCGATGCGGACCTGAACGCAGGGGCGATTGACGACAAGGAAGCGCGGCGGCGTCGCGAGAAGGTGGGCCAGGAGGCGGACTTCTTTGGTGCGATGGACGGCGCCAGCAAGTTTGTGCGGGGCGATGCCATCGCGAGCATTCTCATCACGATCATCAACGTCATCGGCGGCATGGCGGTGGGCCTGATTGACAAGGGGTGGGATTTCCAGCAGACGGCGCGGGTCTTTACGACACTGACGATCGGCGACGGCCTGACGTCGCAGCTTCCGGCGTTTGTGGTGTCGATCGCGGCGGCGCTGATCGTGACGCGGTCGGGCAGCAAGGAAGAGCTGGGCAGCGAGGTAACGGGGCAGATCTTCAGCCAGCCGACGGCGCTCGTGATTACGGGCGGGTTCCTGTGCTTGATGTCGCTCACGCCGCTGCCGTCAGTCCCGCTTTTGGTGACGGCGGCGGGGCTCTTTACGATTGCGTTTGCGCTCACGGGCGGGGCCCGGGCGGCGCGGAAGCACGCCAAAGAAGACAATGGCCGGACGCCGATGGCGAAGGCCGAGCCACCGCTCCCGGAAACACTGCTGAAGCTGGACACGATTGAGCTTGAGGTTGGCTACGGGCTGGTGGGGCTGGTGGATGCCAACCAGGGCGGCGACTTGCTCGACAGGATCAGTGCGATTCGGCGTCAGTTAACCGTTGAACTGGGGCTCATCATGCCGCCGGTGCGGATCAGGGACAACTTGCAGCTTCGCCAGCACGACTACCGCTTCAAGATTCGCGGAAGCGTGGTGGCGCAGGGCATGACGATTCCGGGCAAGTGGCTGGCGATCGATTCGGGCGTGACGACGGCGAGCATTGCGGGCGAACCGGCCAAGGAGCCGGCGTTCGGGCTGGATGCGCGGTGGATTGAGCCGGCGCAGAAGTCGCAGGCCGAGGCTCTCAACTACACGGTGGTGGACGCGACGAGCGTGGTGGCGACGCATTTGACGGAAGTGGTCAAATCGAACGCGGCGGAACTGCTGTCACGCCAGGAAGTGAGCGAGCTCATCGCGCAGCTCAAGCAACGGTCACCCAAACTGGTGGAAGAGGTGATTCCCTCGATCGTGAAGACCGGCGACCTGCACCGGGTGCTTCAGAACCTGCTTCGCGAGCGGGTGCCGATCCGCGACTTTGAGACGATTGTGGAGACGCTGGCGGACTGGTCGAGCAAGACCAAGGATCTGGATGTGCTGACGGAGTACGTTCGGCACTCCTTGCGGCGGAGCATTTGTCAGCAGTACGCGGTGCCGCCTGATCCGACGCAGCAGTTTGCGGCGGGCAACGACCCGTCGCTGGCGGCCAACTTTGGCAAGCCGCGGCTGGTGTGCATCACGCTTGACCCTACACTGGAAGATCAGATCAGCGCGTATGTGGATCGTTCGGCGGCGGGGACGTCGGTGAACATCCCGGCGAGCATCGCGGGGCTGATTACGGATCGGATCATGCAGTCGTTGCAGCGGCTGACGGCGGCGGGGCACCACCCGGTGATTCTGGCCTCGCCAACGGTGCGGGCCGTGGTGCGGCAACTGATGGAACCGCTGTCGCCAGCGGCGGCGGTGCTGGGGTATAACGAGGTGGCGACCGGGGTAGACGTGGAGTCGATGGCGCTTGTCACACTGGGGGACATGGCGGCGGCAGCGGCGGCGTAAAAAAAATAGCCGACTGGTCATCCACATTTGACTCTTCCCGTGCAGGGGTTTGTGCCGATCGCTATGATGAGCTAGCCCGAATCAAAGTTGGTTGCGCGAGGGCAGGATGCCCCGCCAGATTCCCGCCATGGATGGCATGCGATGACGCTGCGAACTTATCAAGCACCCACAATGGCCGAGTGTCTGACCAAGGTCAAGAAAGACCTTGGCAAGGACGCGGTGATTTTGCACACGCGGTCGTTTAAGAAGGGATCGTGGTTTGGGCTGTTGGGGCGGCAGCAGGTAGAGATTACGGCTTCGGTGGATGTGAACGTTCGGCCGGTGCGGGAGCGGCGGCCGACAGTGGGTGCGGGCGGGTGTTCAGCGGGGGGTGCAAGTTCGGGTGCGGCAGCGATCATGCAGCCTGCGGGGCGTTCGGCGGGCCAGACGACCGCCCATTGGGCCGCGCCGGATTCCACACGGCGCGGGGCGACGTCTGCGGGGCAAGCGGCAGTGACGGGTGGGTCGCTTTTGCAGCGGGTGTATGGCACGCGACCGACGCAGCCGGCGGCATCGGCGCTTCGGCCGGTGCGAGCCGATGAACCGATGAACAGCCCGGCACCGGAAGCCGGCGCGGCGGTGGCACGGGCGAATCAGAGCGCTTCGGCGGGGATGTCGACCGACCTGCGCGAGGAACTTTCGGCCATTAAGGTGCTGCTGGGGCAGATGCTGCAGACGGCAGCGCTGGGTGCGGCGGCCGGGCCAGGCCCGCGGGTGGCGGCGGCGATGCCGGAGGCACTGCTGAGCATGTATCTGCGGCTGATTCAGCAGGATGTGGGGCGAGAGATTGCCGACCGGATCATTGCGGATATTCGCGATGAACTCACGCCGCAGGAACTGGCGGACACGGAGATTGTGCGGTTGTCGGTGCTTCGGCATATTGAGTCGCTGATCACGGCGGATAATGCTCTGACGCCGCCGGTGCGACAGCCGGATGGGCGACCGCAGACGATCGCGCTGGTGGGGCCGACGGGCGTGGGCAAGACGACGACGGTGGCGAAGCTCGCGGCGTCGTACCGGCTTCGGCATGGACGGAAGGTCGGGCTCATTACGGCCGACACGTACCGGATTGCGGCGGTTGACCAGCTTCGCACGTATTCGAGCATCATCGGAGTGCCGCTGAGGGTGGCGATGAACCCTGAAGAGATGACGGCGGCCATTGAGTCCATGGCTGACCTGGATGTCATCTTGATTGATACGGCAGGTCGGTCGCCGAGCGATGACCAGCGGATTGACGAACTGGCGGCCATGCTCGACGCGGCGCGACCGCACCAGACGCATTTGGTGCTGGCGAGTGTCGCCAGCGAGGCTGCGCTGGTTCGTACCCTGGCTCGCTTTGCCCCGATGAACCCGACACGGCTCATCTTCACCAAGCTTGATGAATCCGCCAGTTTCGGCGTGCTCATTAACATTTTGCGTCGCACCACCGCCAAGCTGAGCTTTGTGACCACCGGGCAGGAAGTGCCCGATGACATTGAGCCGGGCCGGCCGGAGCGGCTGGCGCGGCTTGTGCTTGATGGGCCGACGGCGAAGGCGGTGCTCAACAGCGGAGAGACCCGCGCGTGAATGCAGGCGAATCGCCATCTGCAAGCAACGGGACGGCGATTGCGCCGGCTCCATCAGCAGCGGCCCCGGCGGCGGGCGCGCAGACTGGGCGTGATGATCAGGCGTCGCGGCTGCGGGCGCTGGTGAGTGCGCTGGGACAGCACTCGCAACACTCACAGCGGGCTCAGGCAAGCCAGCCGGTTCAGTCCGTGGCGGTGGCGGTGCCGGCGATGCCGCCAGCGCGGCCGGTGGGCGGTGAAGTGTCGGTGTCGCGGGAGGTTGGCGGGGCGAGGCCGGAGGTGCTGATCTCGCACGCGAGCCCGAGCGGCGGGGTGTACAGCGTCTCGATGCCAATCGGGCCGGGGGGGATTTCTCCGGCCGACTCGAAAGCGATGGGGCGAGGGATCGTGTCGGGAAGGCCTGCTGCGGCGATGATGCAGCCGGCGCGTGCGCCGGTGATGCCTGCGATGGCGGCGATGCCTGCGCGCACGGCGAAACTGATTACGATTGCGTCGGGCAAGGGCGGCGTGGGCAAGACGATGCTGGCGGTGAACCTGGCGATTGCGCTTTCGCAGCGGCATCAGCGGGTGACGCTGTTGGATGCGGACCTGGGCACGGCGAACGCGGATCTGCTGTGCGGGCTGAACCCGGCGGCGCGGGTTGAGCATGTGCTGGAGACGGGGACGGCGGGTCGGCCGGCGCCGCATCGCACGCTGGCGGACATCGCGGTGGATGCCCCGGGCGGATTTAAGCTGGTGCCGGGCTCGGTGGGTCTGGGGAAGATGGCCGATCTTTCTGAGCCACAGAGGCGACGGCTGGTGGCGGGGCTGCGCGACCTTGAATCGCTGGCCGACGTGGTGCTGATTGACGCGGCGGCGGGAGTGGGGTCGCTGGTGACGACGTTTGTGACGGCGGCGGACCTGACGATTGTTGTGGCGACGCCGGAGCCGACGTCGATCGCGGATGCGTACGCCCTGATCAAATGTGCTTCGGTGGAAAACCCTATGAATCCGCCGCCGATGGTGCTGGTGGTGAACAACGCGCGCGATCAGAAAGAAGCGGCGGCGGTGCATGCCCGGATCGACGCGGTGGCGCGAAGGTTTTTGTCGATTCCGATTCCGCTGGCGGGATGGATCGCGCATGATCCGCAGGCGATGCAGGCGGTTCGTGCGCGGCACCCGCTGCTGTTGCGCTCGCCGCATTCCACGGCGTCGGTCTCGATCACGCGTCTGGCGGGGGCGATCGCGCGGCACTTCAAACTTTCGCCACTGGCGGCGATAGTTCCGCCCAATGAGCCGGGGGCAATGCACCGACTGACGGCGTGGCTGGCGCACTTTGCATTGTGATGGCCGGCACTTTGGGACGAGCCGAACCGAACAGCTATCGACCAAAGGCGTGCTTTGCGCCGGTTTGGGAGGATTGTGCGCTTTGCGCCGACAGCGGTTTTATTCTGGCCTCATCGTTGCTCAACAGTTCATGGCGTGAAACTCCGAAATACCGGGGTCAAGTCGCTATGGCCATCGCTGCGCCCGGCCGGTCGTGCCGGGCTCAGTCGGAGAACAAGAACCCGTGTCAACTGGTGGCTCAGCCAAAATCGTTGCTTCGTGTGTCGGGCTGACGGGCTTCGCAGTGGCGTTGATCGCGGGGGTCGGCGCCGACAACCCGCTGGATGTCACGATCACGAGGGCGCTGCTCTCGCTGGTGGTGTGCATGATGGTCGGCGCGATCGTGGGCGCGGCGGCCGACGTGGCGATGAGCGTCGCGATTCAGCAGCTTCGTCGCAAGGGCGCGACCCCGATTTCGAGTGAAACAAAACAAGTACCGAACGACGCGGGTGCGTCTGTGTCGGAGAAACAAGTCACAAGTTAGCCACAATCAGTTTTTCCTACTTGCTCGACCGTCCACAAGCGAGTAATCTATTCAGTGTTCAGATCCCATGGACGGGTTCCCTGAACGACAACTCTCGCAACGGACATTCGTTTCGTTGCTCGTTCCAGCACTGGTCAAGGAGCCGACCATGCCTCGGATGACTGCACCGCTTTCACGCCCTGTCCCATCCCCTCGCACTGGCAGCCGAACGGCTGCCAAGTCGTCTGCGCGCTCGACCGCCAAGGGCGAGCCGAAGCTCCGACTGAGCACCTCGCTCGATCAGGTGCCACTCCCCGAACTGTGGGTGCGATATCGCAAGTCGAGCGATATTGCGATCCGCAACTACTTCTGGGAGAAGTACATTCACCTTGTGCGATACATCGCCGAGCGGACATGGTCGCGGCTCCCCGACGAGGTCGATCTGCACGATCTGATCTCGGCGGGTCAGTTTGGGCTGATGGACGCGATCGACGCGTTTGACCCGGATCGCGGGGTGAAGTTTGAGACGTACTGCGCCAACCGGATCAAGGGTGCGATCCTCGACGAGCTTCGGGCTATGGACTGGGTGCCGCGGCTGGTTCGCAGCCGGACCAACAAGGTCGAGGGCGTTGCGAATCGCTTCATCATGGCGAACGGACGTGCACCGACCAAGTCCGAGTTGTCATCGGAGCTTGGCGTGAACGGCGAGGAGTGGGAGAAGATCGACAAGGACAGCAAGGCGGTCGGCACGGTTTCGCTGTCGCGCAAGTGCTTCACGAGCGACGGCAACAAGGACGTGCTCGAGATCGACGTGATCAATGACGAGTCGCAGGTGAACCCGCTGCAGGAGAGCCAGCGTCGCGACATCAAGGAACTCATCACGCGCGGCCTGTCGCGCGCCGAACGGCTCATTGTGGTCCTCTACTACTACGAGGAAATGACGATGAAAGAGATCGGGGCCACGCTCGATCTTTCGGAAAGCCGGGTCAGCCAGATGCACTCGTCGATTCTGGCCCGCTTGAAGGCCCAGATGCAGCACAAGGCCAAGGACATTGATCCGGCCGTGGATGACTGATCGACGGTTGGCAGGTCGTCGGCGTGCGAAGTACTGATGCTCCAAACCAGGCGGCCGCCCCATTGCGGGGCGGCCGCTTGTCGTTCTACGCTTGGGTTCATGCTCACGGTCGTTGCAGCAGTTGCGCTTGGTTCGAATCTGGGTGACCGCGCGCAGCATCTGGAGCGGGCGGTGGTGGCGATCGGGGCAACTGCGGGTTGCAGGGTGAGGGCGGTGTCGCGACCATTTGCGACGGCGGCTGTGAAGACGGGGGTCGCTGATCCGGGGGGGGAGTTCCTGAACTCGGCGGCGCTGGTAGAAACGACGCTCGGGCCGTGCGAGTTGCTGGCGGCGCTGGCTGGGGTGGAGGCGGAACTGGGGCGAGTTCGCGATGGGCGAGAGGGCGGTGGGCCGCGGGTGATTGATATCGATATCGTGCTCATGGGGCGGCTGGTGATGGCTCCGGAGCCGGGCAAGGGGCCGGTGATTCCGCATCCGGGGTTGCAGAGCCGCGAGTTTGTGCTGGCGCCGCTGGCGGAGATTGCTTCGGACATGGTGGTTGCGACGCTGGGACGGACGGTTGGCGAGCTGCTGGCGCGGCTGCGTATGCTGGAGACATGACGGCCATGGGTTACGCTGATTTGATCTCGCTGGTGTCGCTTGTGCTTGGGTGCGCTGCGCCGTGTGCCGGGCAACCGGTTGCGCCCGGGGAGGGGGCACCCCCGCCCCTGACGGCACCGCTGCAACTGGATGCCGCGGCGGGGCTGAAGGAGATCACGCGGGCGTATCGCGGTGGGGCGACGGCGGAGCGGATGGCGCTGACGCTTCGGGAAGGCGTGAAGGTGGTGCGGCGCGATGAGTTTGTGTGCCGGGTGAACCCGCTGGCGGGCAATGAGACGCGCGAAGCGGACGCGGATTTGTCGCTTGATCTTGGGCCGCTGCGGCTGTTTGCATCGGGGGGGATGCTGGTGGTGACGCATGTATCGAAGGCGGAGACGTTTTTTCGCCAGGACTATGACCCGCCGCTGACGATCGACAAGCTGGCGAAGATCGTGCCGCCGTTGCTGCTGCCGCAGTTGGCGTTTGCGCTTTCAGCGGAGCCGCCGACGGTGCTGGCCCCCTACTTTCGCGGCGTTCGGTGGCGGGGAACGACGATCAATCCAGCGGATGAGCAGCCGGTTCTCACGGTGTTGGGGACGACGGAGCGGAATCAGATTGTGACGGTGTTGGCGGATGGAAAGACGGGGCGGCTGAAGTCGATGAGCATTGGGATGGATGGCGGGGGGGGCGGTGGAGCGGGGGTGGCTCGGACGCTGGAGGTGACGGTGACGGCCGTAGCGGCGGAGCCGGCGACGAAGTGGATGCCTTCGCTGGCGGGGCGGAGGATGGTGGGATCACTGGACAAGCTCACCGCAGCGGTGGGCGTGCCGGTTGCGATGGGGCAACGCTTTGCGGGGGTGGTGATGCACTCGGGCGGGCACGAGAAGGTGCGCCTTGAGAACTTGGCGGCGCTTACGGAGGAAGGGGGCGTGGTAGCGCTGGTGTTGTTTGATGCGCCGGATGATGCGGGGCTGGCGGAGGCGGCGGCGGATGCGCGCGCGACTGCGAAGATTGTTCGCGAGGAGGCTCCGGCGCGGTCGGTGATTCGGACGGTGGCGGTGATGGATGCGGGAACGGCGATTACGGAAGCGGTGAACGAGCGGGGGTCGCGGGTGCTGGCGGCGCTGCTGGCAGGAGGGACGGCGGAGACCGATGCGCTGTGGACGACGCCACGGTCGGCGAGTTTGGGGCGGCTGGCGCCGGATTACGCGTGCGCGGTGGTGCTGCTGGGGAACGATCTGACGGTGCGGGGCATGGTGCCGGTGATGATGGATGATTTTGCTGAGGGCGGCACGCTAAGAGAGCGGATTAAGGCCGCGTTCGCGGCTTTGGCTTGGGTGCCTTCGACTTCTTCGCCACCGGCGACCTTTTCGCCACCGGGGCCTTCGAGCGAGCAGCCGGGCGACGTGCCGGAGCGGCCTTCTTCCCCAGAGGGGGGCGGGGGAGGCGGGGGGGGCGGGGGCTGAGGACGGCGTCGAGGCGGCCGGCGGCGGCTTGAAGAATTTGGCGCGCGGAGTCAGCGTTCTCGGTGCGGCTGATCATGACTATGGCGACTTTGACGAGGCCCTCGGCGGCGTCGAGGGCCTGGAATGCGGCCGTGCGCTCGGCACCGGTGATGGTGGAGACGATGCGGGCGGCGCGGTCACGGAGTTTTTGGTTGGTGGCGCGGAGATCGACCATGAGGTTCTCATAGACGCGGCCGCGCTGGACCATGAGCGTGGTGGAGATGATGTTGAGGGCCATTTTGGTGGCGCTGCCGGCCTTCATGCGGGTGGAGCCGGTGAGGACTTCGGGGCCGGTGGGGAGGACGATGAGATGGTCGGCATCGGCGGGCTTGGTGACTGGTGAACAACTGAGAAGCCCGGTGAGGCAGGCGCGAGCGGTGAGGCGTTTGGCGAGGGTGAGCGCGCCGAGGACGTAGGGCGTGGTGCCGCCGGCGGCGATGCCGAGGACAGTGTCGGTGGGCGTGAGGCCGAGTGCTGCGAAATCCGCGGCGGCGCCGGCGGGATCGTCTTCTTTGCCTTCGCTGCTGAGACGGAGGGCTCGGTCGCCGCCAGCGATGATGCCGATGATGCGGCCGGGGGGAACTTGGAACGTGGGCGGGGCTTCGGACGCGTCGAGGACGCCGAGGCGGCCGGAGGTGCCGGCGCCGATATAGATGAGGCGACCGCCGAGATTTTCAGTAGCGCTGCCGGGATGGCCAACATCGATAAACCGCTGGGCGGCGGCATCGATGAAGCGGGTGAGGGCGGGGCGGGCCGATTCAACGGCCTTGAGCACGGCGTGGTCTTCGTGGACGATGAGTTTGACACACTCAGCAACGTTCAGGGTGTGCAGGCCGCGGGTGCGTTGGTTGGGGCGTTCGGTGAGGACGTGGCGGCGGTCGGGCGGGAGAGGATCGGGGGTTGTGGAGACACTGGGCTTGGTCACGAATCACTCCGGGCGTGGATACGGGAAACATCGCGAGGGCCGGCGGGAAATACCCAGGTGCCGGCGACCGGGGGGTTCGGGGTGCCGGTGACGGCGGTGAGCGTGATGGGGATGCCATCGGCACAGAGCGCGCCGAGGACAGCCATGGCGATGGCCTCGCGATAGGCCCCCGGCACGCCCAGAGCATCGGTCGGCTGGACCTTGGCGCTGCAGCAGGAGCCGATAGCGCGCACGAGCGCGGCGTTCTTCAACCCGCCACCGGCGAGCAGGACGCGATCAACAGTTTCCGCCGCCCCCCCCGCCCCCGCCGCTCCCTCCAGTAGTGTCGCCCCCCCGCCCCCACTGGCGACGGCTTTGGCGATCATCTCGGCGATGGCTTCGCAGGCGGTGGCGGCAAGATCGGGGCCGCTGACGGCCGCGCGGTAACGACCGATCCAGCCCATGACCTCATCGCCGGTGCCGAGGGAGCGTTTGGAACTGGCCTGCACGAGGAGGATGGCGCGAAGGTCGTCGAGGGCATCGTCATTCACGGTGCCGGTGAGGGCGGCTGCGCCGTTGTGGTCGTATGGAGCGCCGAGACAGCGGCGGGCGACGGTGTCGAGGAGGTGGTTGCAGGCGCAGACGTCGCCGCCGCGAATGGAGTCGGAATTGCCGGCTGCGGGAAGCACGGTTTGGTTGCAGAAGCCGCCGAGGTTGACGATGGCGCGGCTTTCGGCGTAATCGCGGAGGAGGAGCCAGTCGGCGATGGGTGTGATGGGCGCGCCTTGGCCGCCGGCGGCGAGGTCGGCAGCGCGGAGGTCGCTCACGACGGGGATGCCAAGTCGCGCCGCGATGAGGGCGGGGGTGAGCATTTGCCACGAGACGGGCGGGGCGTGGAAGACGGTTTGGCCGTGGGCGGAAATGAACGCGATGTCGCTGGGGGCGAGCTTGAGTTCCATGATGAGGCGCGCGATGGCGGCGGCATAGACGGCGGAGAGGTCGCGCGAGGCGGCGGCCATGGCGGCGGCGGTCATGGGATCCTGCTCGGCGATGCGGCGGAGGCGCGTGGTGAGCGGGCCGGCGGGACTTGAGGCGGAGGAATCGTCGAGCGACAGGCTGACGGCGTGGGCGAAGGTGGCCGTGGCCAA
>Ga0163144_10007449_pt1 | contig 23997 bp, 26 predicted proteins | sample OliLak19BULKMAT1_FD_123175 | JGI IMG/M metagenome (GOLD analysis project Ga0163144, IMG submission 123175) | Freshwater microbial mat bacterial communities from Lake Vanda, McMurdo Dry Valleys, Antarctica - Oligotrophic Lake LV.19.BULKMAT1 | ecosystem: Environmental > Aquatic > Freshwater >...
CATGCTTAGAAAAGCCGAAGCCCGAACCGTCACACAACTCTGGGACGCCATCGCCGACATCATCCAGAACTACTCGCCTCAGGAGTGCGCCAACTACTTCGCCGCCGCCGGGTACGATGCAGGCTGATAGCAAAATGCTCTAGGTGGGCGGCGGGGCTTTTACCCTGTGGCCTCTGGGCCCGTGCATTTGCTGGCGCGAATCCCGGGATGATGACAAACGCATATGACCTTGGTGGACGGGCAGGAAGCTGCACCTTCCGACCGGCTGCACCGGTCGAGGGTGCTGAAGCCTTCAGCGAAAAGGGCTCTCAAGCCGTATTGAAAATCCATAAAACGTTGTATAAACACAACATGTAGCTGCAAATAGAAGGCGTTTATCGGTGATTTACAACAGGCTTTCCGTGTTCCGGGCTGAGCGTGGCCTAAGCCGGAAGGATCTCGCCGAGACGGTCGGGGTCAATCCGCAGACGATCGGTTATCTCGAACGGGGGGACTATGCGCCCTCGGTCGAGCTGGCGCTGAAGCTCTCGGCCCTCTTCGAGGTGCCCGTAGAGCAGCTCTTCTCGCTCAAGCCGTTCGCCCCCCTCGCAAAAAGCCTCAGAGACACGGAGTTCTGATCCACAATGTTCATTCGCTCGAAAACCCACCCCTTCGGCCGCCAGTTGTCCACGGCGACCGTCCGCGCCCTGATCATGGCGCTCTATGTGCTCTATCCGCTTGGCTGCATCCTGCAGCTCATCCCGGAGGCCCAGGGCGGCGGCCGGGCGCTCGATATCACGGGTCTGCTGGTCATGCTGTCTTCCCTGATCGCCTTCGCGGTGCTGGCGGGCTCAAGCCTGCAGCGCCAGACGCAGGAACCGGAGCAGATGCTCGACGAGCGCGAACTGGGCGAACGCAACCGCGCCGCCTTCCAGGGGCATTCTGTCTTCTCCGGTGTGGTCCTGCTCGGCATCATCTACATCATGCTGGCTACCGGCATGGCCGCCAATGGCAAGTTCAATGCCTGACTGCCCACGGCGGGTGAGCACTGGAACGCCACCTTCTGGGGCCTGATCCTGCTTTCCTTCACACTGCCGGGGGCGATCCTCGCCTTCGGCAAGACCCCTGCGGAGGCGGAATGAGCTTCAGTGCGCTATGCGCTCGATCTGCTCATAGGGCACGCCCCGCAAGAGTGGCATCAGTTCCCGCCCGCCATTGCAGATCATTTCCCCGGCCACACAGAGGATAATCGCAAGGCCGACATAGGCGATCCAGCGATACTTGCTGAGCAGGCGGGCAATGAATGTTGCCGCAAGACCCATCAGGGCAATCGACAGGATGAGGCCGAAGGCCAGAACTTCCGGATGCGCCTGCGCCGCGCCGGCGCCGGCGACGGCGAGCACTTTGTCGAGAGACATGGAGACATCCGCGATCACGATCTGCATCGCAGCCTGTGCCAGCGTCTTGGTCGGTGCAGCGGCGGTGACGGCGCCGTCCCTGTTCAGATCCAGTCCGGTCGCAACTTCCTGTTCTTCCACTTCATTGTACGGCCCGGCGCGCAATACCTGCCACATCTTCCAGCTGACCCAGAGCAGCAAGAGGCCGCCGACCAGAAGGAGCCAGTGATCTGCAGGAGCTGGGTGGTCAGCAAGGCGAAAATGATGCGCAGCACGGTTGCCGCCAGGATGCCGATAAGAATGGCGCGTCCGCGCTAGTGCTTGGGCAGGCCGGCCGCCGCCAGGCCGATCACGATGGCATTGTCGCCGGCCAGCACGAGGTCGATCATGATAACCTGGCCGAGAGCCGCCACCGCTTCCGGCGTGAAGAAGGATTCCAACATGAATGGCGGCTCCAGGTTTTGCCCTTTCATACCGGGTTTGCCTGCCCCGCCAAGCCATGCGCTGCGGTGGGCGTTCAGAGACCTTGTGGCGCGGTCCGTCCGACGGCGAACCAAGCATAGATCGCCAGCCCGCCGACCACGACGGCCGAGGCGATCAGCGGCAGGGCATGGTCGATCTGGTAGAGGCCCGCACCGATCAATGGCCCGAAGATAAAGCCTGCGGGCGGTGCAGCCGACATCAATGCCGCCGCAGCGCCCTGTTCCTCGCGTGTCACCGACAGGCTGCCGAGCGCATTGGCTGACGGAATGGCGAGCGCGGATCCGACGCCGACGATCAGGAAACTAAGGCAGAGAAGCGGAAAAGCCTGGAACACGTCTGCAGCAATGTATCCGAAACAAACGAGTCCGAGCCCGATCGGCAGGAGCCGCCTCGGGTCCGGCTTGAAACGGGAGATATAGCCGAACTGGACGATGATCGTGGCGACCGCCATGCAGGCGAACACGATCCCGGTATAGAGGACTGCGGCCTGTCCGGCATCTTCTGCATGCGTTTCATTCAGCCGGTAACGGTCCTCGATGAACCAGGCGAGGGTCTGCTGCACCATGCCAACACCGATGAAGTATGAAAGCAGGAACAGGAGATGCGGCCGCACGCGCGGATCGGTCATCGCGAGCCGTTTCGGCTGGACGAAATCGCGCGGGCGCGCCACCGTTTTCGGCAGGGCGAAACCGATCGCCACGGCCACCAGGAAGCAGAGCACGATCGAGCCCCAGATCGGCGCCAGCGCTCCGAAAGGGGCGAGCGCTGCGGCGCCTGCCGGCCCGAGGATCGACCCGATGCTCATGCCCGCCCCCAGCATGCCGAGCCCGGCGGCGCGGTCCCTCGATGTCGTGGCATCCGTCATCGCCGCCATCGAAGCCGGTTGCAGGCCCGGCGTCAGCAGTCCGAACCAGAGGCGGACAAAGATCAGCAGCAGCAACAGCGAGAGCCCGGTAATGAGCCCGGCAAGACCCGCCTGCAGCGCCAGCACGAAGGCGGCGTTGGTGACGCCCATCGCCGTCAGCGAAAACACCATCACGCGCTTCCGGCCGACGCGGTCTGCAATCCGGCCCCAGCGGGGTATCATCACCGCATAGATCAGGGTCGACAGCGTGAGGATTGCCGCCACTTCGATTTCACCCAGCCCTGCCTTGCGGGCAAGCGGCGCGACGACCACGAAGTTGATGCTCATGCCCGCGCCCATCGCGATGGTCGCCAGCATCAGCATGTTTCGCTGGTACGCCGAGAGCGGATGCAGCGGCGTTTCGGTCTCGTCCATGTGCATCGTCCCGGGAAGAAGGTAGGCAGGCTAGGGCGGTTGGGCCGTGTTGCCAAACCCTTCCCTTGCGACAATCGGCGGAGTGAACCTTGCCGGAGGGGGGCGATACACCCTAAGTGACATTCAGTTCATACCCCAGCGCCGGAGCAACCCCGCAACCATGAAAGCGATCCTCGACGTCCTGCTCGCGATCCTATCGATCGCCACCTGGATCATCCTTATCCAGGCTGTCGTGTCCTGGCTGCTCACCTTCCGCGTCCTCGACCTGCGCAACAATATCGTGGCGCAGATCTGGGGCGGGCTGGAGCGCCTGACCGAGCCTTTATACCGGCCGATCCGGAACATCCTGCCGCCGATGTCGGGGATCGATCTGACACCGCTGGTCGTGCTGCTGCTGATCTTCTTCCTGCGTTCGGTCATTTCCCGGTACGGCTACGGTCTCGTACCGTTCTGACCAGCATCGGCTGGCCGCCCGCGTATTCCTGAAAGTCCGTGTATGCGCCCGTCGGCAGGACGGCGCGGCGAATGCGGCCGCGGAACCGGCGGCGGCAAAAGCGCCGGGTGTCGCGAAGTCTGCGGTGCGGGTGGTGACGGGCGGCAAGAACCGGCTAGAAGGCCTCGACATCGAGGGTCCACCGGAATGGGAGGGCGTGATTGAGGGCGGGCTGGCAGATGAGCGCGATACGGATTGACGGGGCTCAGGTCGCAGCCGAAGTGCGCGCGGCGGTCGCCCTGGCGGTTTGCGCGCTGCCCGGCGCGCCTGGACTGGCCGTCGTGCTGGTCGGCAAGGACCCGGCCAGCGAAGTCTATGTCCGCAACAAGATCAAGGCGACCGGCGAGGCGGGTATTGTCTCGCGCCATCACCGCCTGCCGGCCACAGCGACGCAGGCCGAAGTTGAAGCGCTGATCGCGGCGCTGAATGCGGACGCGGGCGTCGACGGCATCCTTCTGCAACTGCCTTTGCCGGCGGGCCTCGATGCGGACGCCGCCATCGAACTGATTGACCCGGCGAAGGATGTTGACGGGCTGACGGAAGTCTCCGCCGGGCGCCTCAGTCTCGGAAAGCCGGGGCTTCGTCCGTGTACGCCGGTTGGTTCGGTGATCCTGGCCAAGCGCGCGCTTGGCGAAGATCTTTCGGGCAAGCATGCGGTCGTGATCGGCCGCTCGATTCTCGTCGGAAAGCCGGCGGCGCTGTTGTTCCTCGCCGAAAATTGCACGGTGACGATCGCGCATAGTCGCGCGGCTGACCTGGCCGCGATCTGCCGGGAGGCGGACATTCTGGTGCCGGCGGTTGGCCGGCCCGAGATGGTGCGCGGCGACTGGGTTAAGCCCGGCGCGGCAATCATCGACGTCGGCATCAACCGCGTGCCCGCCCCGGAAAAGGGCGAGGGCAAGACGAAGCTGGTCGGCGACGCACATTTTGCCAGCTGCGTTGACGTGGCAGGTTTCATCACGCCGGTGCCGGGCGGGGTCGGGCCAATGACGATTGCCTGCCTCTTGCGCAATACCGTCCTCGCCGCCTGCGCGCGCCGTGGCTGGACCATGCCGGCGGGCCTGTGAGCCAGAGCTTCTCCCCTCCGGATACGAAGCTTTTCCGCACGCTATGGGACAGCCAGGAAGGCTGCTGCGCCCTCTGCGGCATGGCGATGCCGGAGAGCCGCTTCGCGCTCGTGCATGCTACGCTTTGGAAGAAGCAGCGGCCCACGTTTGATCATATCCGGCCGAAAGCGGCAGGTGGGTCGGACCGGTCCGTCAACCTCCAGCTCGCCCACGCCGCCTGCAACCGGCGCAAGGGCGCGCAGGCCTAGCTCGCCCGTTCGACCATCATGTGCTTGATCTTCGCGATCGCCTGCGCCGGGTTCAGGCCCTTGGGGCAGACCTGCGCGCAGTTCATGATCGTGTGGCAACGGTAGAGCTTGAAGGGGTCTTCAAGATCATCCAGCCGCTCACCCGTTGCCTCGTCGCGGCTGTCGATCAGCCAGCGATAGGCCTGCAACAGCGCGGCCGGGCCGAGATACTTGTCGCCGTTCCACCAATAGGAGGGGCAGGAGGTCGAGCACGCGGCGCACAGGATGCATTCATACAGCCCGTCAAGCTGCGTGCGGTCAGCTTCCGACTGGCGCCATTCTTTCTCCGGGGTCGGACTATCGGTCTTGAGATAGGGCTGCACATAGGCATGCTGGGCGTAGAAGTTTGTCAGGTCCGGGATCAGGTCGCGGATCACCGGCAGGTGCGGCAGCGGGCTTATCGTGATCGCACCGCCCGGCAGGTCATCAAAGCCCTTGGTGCAGGCGATCGTGTTGCGCCCGGCAATGTTCATCGCGCACGAACCACAGACACCTTCGCGGCAGGAACGGCGGAAGGCAAGCGTCGGGTCCACCACGTTCTTGATGTAGAACAGGACGTCGAGGATCATCGTCCCCGCCTTGTCCATGTCCACCCAATAGGTGTCCCAGCGAGGGTTGCCGGTCTCCTCGGGGCTGTAGCGATAGATTCGGAACTCGCGCAGGTTGGTCGCGCCCTGCGGCTTCGGCCAGGTCTTGCCCTTCTGGACTTTGGAATTCTTCGGGAGGGTCAGTTCAACCATGGTCTCGTCCTGGCGGTCTCAATGTTAAACGGGGCGGCGGCGGGCGGTGATCACCGCGCCATCGGTAATGCTGAATCCAAAGCCATAGCCACCCTGGTTGATAGCACCTTTTTCCGAATGTCCGCTGATGGAGGGGAGTATCGAAATCACGTCATAGCCTTCTTGATGCAGCGTGTTGCAGGCAGTCTCTATTGCGGCGGAGAACTCGGCGATGTCTGCCTGATGGGGTTCGTCCACCAGTTTCATGCCGCGTCCCAGAAACTTCTTCTCTTCCTTCTTCTGCCTTCCGGCGCGAACCCATACGGACTTGTATTCACTCATCCATTCCTCCGCGCCGAAAAGACCAGATCCAATCAGTACACCCGGGCTTTGGGCTCGATATAGGCGATGTCGTTCGACAGCGTGTACTCGTGCACCGGGCGGTAATCGATCCGCACTTTGCCGGCGGCGTCAACCCAGGCCAGCGTGTGTTTCATCCACTTCTCGTCATTGCGGTCGGAGAAATCCTCGCGCGCATGGGCACCGCGGCTTTCTTCGCGGTTGGCTGCCGAGTTTACCGTGACGGCCGCCTGGCAAATCAGGTTGTCGAACTCCAGCGCCTCGACGAGGTCCGTGTTCCAGATCATGCCGCGATCCTTGACATCAAGGCCCGGCATCTTGCCGTAGAGCTCATCGATCGCTTCGACGCCGTCCTTGAGAACGGAGCCGGTGCGGAACACGGCGCAGTTCGTTTGCATGGCTTTCTGCATCTCGAGGCGCAGCGCCGCGACAGGCTGGTCGCCGCTGGCATTTCGGATCGTGTCGAACCGGGCGAGGTGCGCATCGGTTGACTTTGCCGGCAGGTCGCGCTGGCGCGCGCCGGCTTCGGTCGTCGCGCCGCAGCGCAGGCCGGCCGCACGCCCGAACACGACCAGATCGATCAGCGAGTTGGAGCCCAGCCGGTTTGCACCGTGTACGGAAACACAGGCCGCTTCGCCAACTGCCATCAGTCCGGGTACGACCGAGTCCGGGTCACCGCCCTTCTTGGTCAGAACCTCGCCGTGAAAGTTCGTGGGAATACCGCCCATGTTGTAATGCACGGTCGGCAGGACCGGGATCGGCTCCTTGGTCACGTCCACACCGGCAAAGATTTTCGCCGTTTCCGATATTCCCGGCAGGCGCTCATGCAGCGCGTCGGGGGAGAGGTGGTTGAGGTGCAGGTAGATGTGGTCTTTCTCCGGACCCACACCGCGGCATTCACGGATTTCCATCGTCATCGCGCGGGAGACGACATCGCGGGAAGCCAGGTCCTTTGCGGACGGCGCATAGCGCTCCATGAACCGTTCGCCTTCGGAGTTGGTCAGGTAGCCGCCTTCGCCGCGCGCGCCTTCGGTGATCAGGCAGCCCGAACCATAGATACCGGTCGGGTGGAACTGCACGAATTCCATGTCCTGCAAGGGCAGGCCGGCCCGCAGCACCATCGCATTGCCGTCGCCGGTGCAGGTATGGGCCGAGGTGCAGGAGAAATAGGCGCGGCCATAGCCGCCGGTGGCGAGAATCGTCTTCTGCGCGCGGAAACGATGCAGCGTGCCGTCATCCAGTTTCCAGGCGGTGACGCCTACGCAGGCGCCATCCTCGTCCATGATCAGGTCGAGGGCGAAATACTCGATGAAGAACTCGGTCTTCTCGCGCACGCACTGACCGTAAAGCGTGTGCAGCATGGCGTGGCCGGTACGGTCGGCAGCGGCGCAGGTGCGCTGGACCGGGCCCTTGCCGAAGTCCCGCGTCATGCCGCCGAACGCGCGCTGGTAGATCTTGCCTTCTTCCGTGCGAGAGAAGGGCATGCCCCAGTGCTCAAGCTCATACACGGCGGCCGGCGCGTTGCGCACAAGGTATTCGATCGCGTCCTGGTCCCCGAGCCAGTCGGAGCCTTTGACCGTGTCGTACATGTGCCATTTCCAGCTGTCCTCGGACATGTTGCCCAGCGAAGCCGCAATCCCGCCCTGCGCCGCTACCGTGTGCGAGCGTGTCGGGAACACCTTCGTGATGCAGGCCGTGCGCAGCCCGGCCTGGGCCGCGCCGAGCGCTGCACGCAAGCCCGATCCGCCGGCGCCGACAACGACGACGTCATAGGTATGGTCGATCCAGTTATAGCTGCTCATGGTCCTGCCTGTCTTTCGCCTTGCGCTTCAGCTACCCGTCCAGATTCGCAGCACCGACATGACCACGACAACCAGAAGGCAGGCGGCAAAAAAGGTGTTGAGAATCAGAAGTGCAGCACGTGTTCCCGGCTTACTGATGTAGTCTTCGATGATGGCCTGCATACCTAACCGCATGTGGTAGAAGGCCGCGCCGGCGGTCAGCACCAGAAGGGTCGCATTCAGCGGCGAGCTGACCCAGGCGACGGCGTCAGCATAGCCTCCGAGCGCCGCCTTCATGACCGAGAACAGGAACCAGGGCACGAGCACGATCAGGGCAAGCGCCGAGACCCGCTGGCGGATGTGATGGCTCGTGCCGGTTTTCGAGGCGCCGAGGCCCCGGGTTACCTTTGCCGGCGTGACGAACTTGCTGTCAGACATCGCCTGCCCTCCTTATGACAGAACTGCGGCGGCCATCAGGGCAACGGCCCCGACCAGCGCGAACGCGTAATTAAACATTGAAATCTGGCTGGCGACTTTCGGCGTGAAGCCGGCGCCTGGGCCGTCCCAGATAAGGTGACGGATACCGTTGGCGAAATGGAACAGGACGGCAAAGGCCCAGAGGAACAGCAAAATCTGTCCGGGAATCGAGAAGGCAATTGCCTCCACCAGCGCATAGGCCTCCGGGCCGCTTGCCAGCGCGCCCAGCCAGACGGCGATCAGCAGCGTGCCCCCGTAGAGGCCGGTGCCGGTGAGCCGGTGGGTGATCGACGCAGCCATCGTGGCGTGGAAGCGCCAGACCTGCAGGTGGGGGGAAAGCGGCCGCGAATCAGCCTTGGGTGAGCCGGACATAACGTGGATCCTTGCGCGCCGTGAAAACACTTGGCCTCGCCTTCTAGGCGCCTCTATGGTCGTGTCAACGCAGGCAAAGACGAGAGCGACATTATGAAACTGACTGTCCTTGCGGCAGGCATACTGGCCCTGTCCTTGCCCACTTTTGCAGACCCCCTCGATCCCCTGATCGAGGCCTATGAAACCCATATCATGGCCGCCGATCCGGACGAGGCAGCCCGGGCCGCCGGCGCGGCGCCCACCGGCTGGGGCCGGGTTCGCCCCCGCGACGTCGCCGCCCGCGCCGAGACAGCCCGCGCGCTGCTGGACGAGATCGAAGCGGCAGACACCTCCCGCGCCGTCGATGCCGCCATCCTGAAGCGCCTGCTTGCAGATGACCTCCGCGCCGACGAACTGGATACGGCGCGCATCCCGTTTACCGGCGACTGGGGCTTCCAGGCCGCGCCGGTCTTTGCAGCACTCCGGCTGCGGATCCGGAGTGAAGACGATGCGGCAGCCTGGGTCCAAAGGCTGAACGATGTGCCCCGGTACTTTGCCGAAAACCGGATCAACATGGCGCGCGGTATCACCACCGGCTGGACCGCCAACAAGGATCCGCTGGCAACAGCCCGCCAGCAAATCGAAGCCCAGATCGTCGAGGATCCCGCCAGGAGTGACCTGTACGCGCCGTTCCTGTCGCTGCCCGCCGCAATCCCGGCAGAGAGCGCCGCCCGGCTGAGGGCCGATGCCCTCGCTGCCGTCTCGGGCGCAGTCCAGGCCTACCGGGACACGGCAAGGTTCATTGATCTGGCCTATGCGCCGGCAGCACGTGAACGCGCCGGCATCGCGGGCCTTCCCGGCGGCCGGGAGGCCTATGCCGCCGCTGTCGAGGCCCATACGGCCGGCGCCGGCTACTCGCCCGAGGAAATCCACGCCATCGGCGTGACCGAAGTTGCCCGCATTCGCGCGGAAATGGAGGGCGTGATGGCGGAAACCGGTTTTGAGGGCACGTTCGCCGAGTTTCAGGCCTTCCTGCGCACGGATCCGCAATTCTACGCGCAGACCGCTACCGAACTGATGGCCAAGGCCAGAGAGATCACCGACCGGATCGACCTTATCCTGCCGCTCTGGTTCAATCAGCTGCCAAAGCTCGGTTACACAGTTGATCCCGTTCCCCTGTCCATCGCCCCCGGTTACACCACGGGTCGTTACGCCCAGGGCGACCCCGCCGAGGGACGAAAGGGCAGCTATCTCGTCAACACCTATGCCCTTGAGCAGCGTCCACTTTACGAACTCCCAGCGCTCTCGGCCCACGAAGCAGTCCCCGGCCACCACCTGCAGATCGCGCTGGCGCAGGAAATGTCCGGCCAGCCGCGCTTCCGGCAGGAATATTATGCCACCGCCTTCGGGGAAGGCTGGGGCCTTTATGCCGAACGCATCGCAGGCGAGGCCGGTATCTATCAGACGCCGTATGAACGGTTCGGCGCACTGTCCTACGAAATCTGGCGCGCCTGCCGTCTCGTCGCCGATACCGGCCTGCACTGGTATGGCTGGACGCGTGAGGAGGCTGAGGCTTGCTTCATCGACAATTCCGCCCTCTCGCCCCTCAATATCCGGACCGAAGTCACCCGCTATATGGGCTGGCCGGGGCAGGCGACCGCTTACAAGATCGGCGAGCTCAAGATCCGCGCCTTGCGCGCCGAGGCCGAAGCTGCCCTCGGCGAGCGTTTTGACATCCGCGAATTTCATGACGTGGTGCTCGGTCAGGGGGCCGTCCCGCTCGATGCGCTGGACGCGCAGGTAAGGGCGTGGATCGCGGCGCCTTGAACGCCTCTTTCGGAGACGGGAAAGCGCCGGCGTAGCGCCCGCTCCCGGCTTGCTCTTTCAGGCCCCCCGCGCCACATGTGGCGCCCATGCTCCGCTTCTTCGAACGCCGTATCGATCCGTTTCCGGACACCCGCCCCGGCGTTCCGCCGAAAGGGCTGCGCGCATTTGTCTGGCATTATATCAAGGACGCGGCGCCCTGGCTGATCGCCATGTCCATCTTCACGGCGTTGATCGCCGTCGGCGAGGTCGCCCTCTTCGGTTTCCTCGGCGGGATCGTGGACTGGCTGTCGACCGCCGAGCGTGAAGGCTTTTTCGAACGGGAGGGCGGCCGCCTCGCCTGGATGGCCGGGATCCTGCTGATCGGCCTGCCGCTCGCCACCCTGGCGCAGGCGCTGATTGTCTACCAGGGCCTGATGGGCAACGTCCCGATGAGTGCGCGCTGGCGCATGCACCGCCAGATGCTCGTCCAGTCGATGGGGTTCTTCGGCAACGAATTCGCCGGCCGTGTCGCGACCAAGGTGATGCAGACCGCGCTGTCGGTGCGCGAAGTCGTGATGAAAATCCTCGACGTCTTTGTCTTCGTGCTGGTCTATTTCTTTTCGGCCCTTGTGCTGATCAGCTCTGCCGACTGGCGCCTCGCCGCGCCTCTGATCCTCTGGCTCGCCGTCTATGGCTGCCTGCTCTGGTACTTCGTGCCGCGCCTTGGGAAGATCGCCGAGAAGCAGGCCGATGCGCGCTCGGTCATGACCGGCCGCATCGTTGATTCGTACACGAACATCCAGACCGTGAAGCTGTTCGCCCATTCCGGCCGCGAGGAAACCTACGCGCGGGACTCGATGTCCGGCTTCCTCAACACCGTGCACGGGCAGATGCGCCTCGTCACCGGTTTCAACGTCCTCGTCTATCTCAACAACTCCCTCCTTGTCTTTCTCATCGCCGCCTCCGGCATCCTGCTCTGGACCGGAAATGCCGTCGGCGCCGGAGCCGTGGCGATCGCCGTGGGCCTCGCCTTGCGCATGAAGGCGATGTCGCAATGGATCATGTGGGAAGTTGCCGGTCTCTTCGAGAATATCGGGGTCGTCTATGACGGCATGGCGATGCTGGACAAACCGGTCGCCGTAGTCGATGCGCCGGGCGCCGTGGCCCTGCCGCGCGTCCGGGGCGATGTCCAGTTCCAGAATGTCGCCTTCCATTATGGCAAGGGCGCGGGCGTCATCGAGGGCCTCTCCCTTGCCATCCGCCCCGGCGAGAAGATCGGCCTCGTCGGCCGCTCCGGCGCCGGCAAGACCACGCTGACGAACCTGCTGCTCCGGTTCTACGACGCGGAAAGCGGACGCATCCTTGTCGATGGTCAGGACATCTCGCATGTCACGCAGGAATCGCTGCGGGCACAGATCGGTGTGGTCACGCAGGATACGTCCCTGTTGCACCGCTCCATCCGCGAGAACATCGCCTATGGCCGTCCCGGCGCCACCGATGACGAGATCCGTACCGCCATCTCGAAAGCTGTCGCCGGTGACTTCGTCGAAGCGCTCGGGGACGCCAGGGGCCGCCGGGGCCTCGACGCGCATGTCGGTGAGCGCGGGGTGAAACTTTCCGGCGGCCAGCGCCAGCGCATCGCCATCGCCCGCATCTTCCTCAAGGATGCCCCCATCCTGATCCTCGACGAGGCAACCTCGGCGCTTGATTCTGAAGTCGAGGCCGCCATTCAGGAACATCTCTTTGAACTGATGGAAGGCAAGACCGTGATCGCCATCGCGCACCGCCTGTCTACCATCGCCGCAATGGACCGTCTCGTCGTTCTCGATGCGGGCCGCATCATCGAGCAGGGCTCGCATGCTGAACTCGTCGCCGCCGGGGGTCTCTATGCCGATCTCTGGGCCCGCCAGTCAGGCGGCTTCCTTGTCCAGCCGGAGCGGATCGAGTCTGAAGAAATTCCAGCGGAGTAGGCGATGAAGCTCACGATCATCGAGACGGGGCAGGTGCACGCCGCCCTGCGCGATCAGTTCCCGGAGTATCCGGAAATGTTCCGCCGCATGGTCGCGGGGGCAGACGGCGCCATTACCTGCGAGACGGTCTCCCTGGTCAAGGGCGAGACGTTGCCCGATCCCGCCACGCTGGACGCCGTCCTCTATACCGGATCGCCCGCAAGCGTATACGATCCGGAGCCCTGGATCGCGCCGCTTATGGACTTCATCGCCGCCGCCGCCGCTGCACGGACTCCGCAAGTCGGCATCTGCTTTGGCCATCAGATCATGGGCGAGGCGCTTGGCGGCAAGGTGGTCAAATCCGACAAAGGCTGGGGCGTCGGCCGCCATACCTATGAGGTTGTCCAGTGCCCGGACTGGAGCCCCAGCCCGTGCCCGCCGACGCTCAGCGTCGCTGTCAGCCACCAGGACCAGGTCGTCAGGTGTCCTCCCTCTGCCACCGTCATCGCGGCCTCGGAATTCACGCCTTTCGCTGGCCTCGACTATCAGGGCTTTCCGGCGATCAGCTTCCAGTGCCACCCCGAATTCGAGCCGGATTTCGCCGCCGCTCTTTATGGGGCCCGGCGAACCGCGTTGGGCAAGCAGCAGGCCGATGCGGCTGTCTCCTCGCTTGCAGGCGGCTGTGATCGGCGCCTGCTTGCGCGGTGGATTGTCAGTTTCCTGCGCGCCAACGCAGGAAACTGACGTCCGGCCTCAGGACCCGAAGCGGTAGCGGGCTCCGACGCTGAATACCGTCTGGGTATTCTCGATGTTGAGCGTGCCTGGGAACAGCTGGTTGTCCAGCGCCACGTCCTCCGTTGCGCGGTAGGCTGCCTCGCTATAGAGATCGATCCGCTCACTGATGGCCCAGGTCAAGCCGGCTTTCAGCTGGTAGGCAAGCTTGCTCTCGCTGTCATCGATGATGCCAACACCCGAGGGACGATAGGTCACCGAGACATCCGAATAGCCGAGTCCTGCGCCGAGATAGGGGCTGATATGGCCGTCGCGGTTGAAGTCGTAATAGAGATTGGCAAACAGGCTGGTCGACGAGATCTCGTCCCCATCCGGCGAGGCCACCACCTGGCCAACGGTCGCGCCCAGTTGCGATGCCGAGCCTGTCAGCACGGCTGCGTCGACACCATCAATGAGCCCGCCGCCGACCGTGACGCCCGAATGCGTCTCGACGTCGGCTTTGCTGTAGACAAGCTCAACACCGGAGCGCAGGCCATTGGCGTAGCGCGCGCCGATTTCGCCGGACAGGGAATAGCCATTGTCGAACTCCGTTTCCCAGCCGTATGGCGTTCCGGAGGCAATCGCGGTGCCGAACGGGATGGCTGGGGCGCCGTTGCCGGTGGTGAAGGCGCCGGTGGCGCCGCTGTTGGAACTGTCGGTCTGGAGGACATAGCCGATCGATCCACCGGCATACCATTCCTGGGCAGCGGCGGGCAGGGCAAGGCAGGTCGAGGCCGCCCCGAGCGCGATGAGCGCGATACGAATGTTCATTCTGAAGTCTCCTCTGGGGTTTAGGAGCCCCACTCCAGCGAACCGGGGGACCCCGGACCGATAAATAGAGTATCGTATATAATAAACAATAATATATTTCTCAATTTTTCATGAGGTTCGCGGTAAGCTGCCCCTTTCGCCTGTGGCGCGAAAACTGCAAAAGAGCGCCCGAGATGCCGTGCCCTGTCCGGGAGCGCGCTGAAATACGTTTAACGGAGAGACACATGCTGCCGAAACCGCGCACCGACATCGCTGCCAATACACTCGAATTCGAGATCCTGCCGCTGGTGAAGCCTACCGGTTTCCGTGAGTACGACGCCCGCTGGTGGTTCAACGGCATCGGGCACGCAAAGGCGCCGGAGCTGAACCTTACCGGCGTCCAGGCGCTTGGCCTCGGCATGGCCACCCTGTTCCACGAACTCGGCGTGAAGCCGACGGTCGTCACCGGCCATGATTTTCGCTCGATCAGCCAGCCGATCAAGAATGCCCTCTCCCTCGGCCTCATCGCCGGCGGCTGCGAAGTGATGGACGTCGGCCTCGCCCTCTCGCCGATGGTCTACTGGAGCCAGTTCGAACTGGACGCCGCCTGCTGCGCCATGGTCACTGCCTCGCATAACGAGAACGGCTGGACCGGCGTGAAGATGGGCGCCGACCGCCCGCTCACCTTCGGGCCGGACGAAATGGGCCGCCTCAAGGAAATCGTCATGGGCGGCAAGTTCGTCGAACGCGCCGGCGGCAGCCTCAAGCGCATTGACGGTATCCGGGAGAAATATATCGCCGCCATCTCGGAAGGCGTGAAACTGTCGCGCCCGATCCGCGTCATTGCGGCTTGCGGCAATGGCACGGCCGGCGCCTTTGCGGGCGACTGCCTGCGCGCCATGGGCGCCGAAGTCATCGAGATGGATTGCAACCTCGATAACACCTTCCCGAAATACAATCCAAACCCTGAAGATGCCGAAATGCTGCACGCCATGTCCGAGGCCGTGCGCGAGCTTGGCGCCGACGTCGCCCTCGGTTTTGACGGGGACGGCGACCGCTGCGGCGTCGTCGACAATGCCGGCGAGGAAATCTTCGCCGACAAGATCGGTCTTATGCTCGCCCGCGACCTGTCGAAGACCTATCCGAACGCCACCTTCGTCGTCGATGTAAAATCCACTGGCCTCTACAAGACCGATCCGGTCTTGAAGGCCAACGGCGCCACCGTCGACTATTACAAGACCGGCCATTCCTACATCAAGCGCCGCACCAGTGAGCTCGGCGCGCTGGCCGGCTTCGAGAAGTCCGGTCACTTCTTCTTCCGCCCGCCCATCGGCCTCGGGTATGATTGCGGCCTCACCGCTGCGAAGGCGATCCTCGAGATGCTCGACCGCAACCCGGGCCGCGCGATGACCGACCTGAAATCCGAACTTGGCGTCGCCTATACTTCGCTCACCATGTCGCCCCATTGCGGCGACGAGGTGAAATACGGCGTCATCGACAGGATGGTCGCCGAATATCAGGCCCTGAACGGCACGATGATCCTTGGGCGCAAGGTCGTGGACGTGAACACCGTCAACGGCGCCCGTGTCACGCTGGAAGATGGCTCATGGGTGCTGGTGCGCGCCTCGTCCAACAAGCCGGAACTCGTCGTCGTGGTCGAATCCATGACCAGCGAAGCCGACATGAAGGACCTCTTCCACAAAGAAGTGAAACCCCGCCTCGGCAAGCACAAGGAAGTCGGGGACTACAATCAGGAAATCTGATCGTCTACGACCAGAGCGTCAGCAGTCCCGCAATCACCAGTCCCATGCCCAGGAAATACCTCGCGGTCAGAGGCTCGCCGAACCACAGGTTCGCCAGCACCGGCACGATCACGAAAGTCAGGGCCATGAAGGAATACGCGTAGGACAGCGGTACGGTCTTCAGCACATAGACCCAGAGCAGCGTTGCCCCGCCGTAAAGCGCCAGCGCCGCCAGGAAGACCGGGCTCAGCAACACCGATTGCACGGGCGGCGCCGGATGGGCCGCCAGTTTCACGCCGCTCATCTTGAACATCACCTGACCGACTGCAATCAGGAGCGGTGTAGCGACCAGGAGCCCGAGAATGTGCAGCGGCATCGCTTTCACGGCGCAATATCCTCGCGGTAATAGATGTCCCGGCCGATGTCGCGGATATAGTAACTTTCCGGCACCGGCATGACGGCGCGCAGGAAGCTGTGCGCATACGGAAAGAAATTGACGTGCGGATTGAAGGTGTAGCGGTATTCCCGCTCGCGCGGTACCACGAGGATGAGCCGCCGGCGTGCCACCCGGCGCAGCTCTGCAATCGCGGCGCGGTAATCGACGATATGCTCGATCACATGTGTGCAGATCACCGTATCAAAAGCCTGGTCAGGGAAGGGCAGGGCCTCCACTTTCGCGGCGAAGTACTGGATGCCCTCATCCTTCAGGGCGGGGTCGATCACGAAATCGACGCCCACCAGCGCGCCGAGATCGGTCCGTGCCTCCCGCACCTGGCGTAGCAACGCGCCCGTTCCGCACCCGACATCGATCACGCCGGTGCCGGCAATGTCCGCCGTGATCGCGGCAATGCAAGCGTCCGAATTGTCCGTGTCCTCGTGCACGCGCGGGTGCTTGCGGTACAGCGCCTCATACTCTTCGTGCGTGAGGAAGGCGGCGCGCTCGCGGAAGCGCGCGAGGTCCGCGACATGGCCTCCCCAGGCCATCGATGCAGCCGCGCGGAACAGCCCCGAATCCCGCAGCGCCGGGGGCACGATGTCCTCCAGCACGAAACGGATTCGGTTGGTCATCTCGCGGCGCATCACAAACCTGTGCTCCGCAAAGGCGTGCCCGCATCGCGGTCCTCGATCGGCTGCGCGCCGGGATAAGTGCGCTCGCCCCGCGCGGGTGCCTGCGACAGGTAGAAGATCCGCTTCTGCTCGATGCGCGCCCGTGACACGGAATCGAGGACGATCCCGCAGGACAGCGACAGCATCGCGCCGACCAGCAGCGTCATCGCCACCATCACGGTCGGAATGCGCTCGACCAGGCCGGTCGCGAAGAACTCGAGCGTGATCGGAACCATCAGGAACGCCGAGACCGCAAACAGCGCGGCTGAAATCCAGCCGAAGAACACGAAGGGCTTTGTCTCTTTGAGCAGCATCGCCATCATCGTGAGAATGCGAAAGCCGTCGCGGAACGTAGACAGCTTGCTCGCCGATCCTTCGACGCGGCGGCCATAGTCAAACTCGATCTCCGTCACTGGCAGGCGCAGCGTCGAGGCGTGTACGGACATTTCAGTCTCGATCTCGAAGCCCGCCGAATGCGCCGGGAAGCTCCTGGCGAAGCGGCGCGTGAACACGCGGTAGCCGGAGAAGATGTCCGTGAAGTCGCGCCCGAACATGGCCTGGTAGACCCGGTTGAACAATTGGTTGCCCAGGGCGTGTCCGGCGCGGCCCGCATCCTCGGTGATATTGCGCCGCGTGCCGACCACCATGTCCGCCCGGTCGGCGATAAGGGCGTCGATCATGCGCGGCGCCGCGGCCGCGTCATAGGTGCCGTCGCCGTCCGCCATGATGTAGATGTCAGCCTCGATATCGGCAAACATCTGGCGCACCACATTGCCCTTACCCTGCCGCTTGCAGTTGATCACCGTCGCGCCGGCCAGCGCCGCCTGCTGCGCCGTATTGTCGGTCGAGTTGTTGTCGTAGACGTAGATGCGCGCGCCCGGCAGAACCTTGCGGAAGCTGATGACCACCGATGCGATCGACAAGCCCTCATTATAGCAGGGCAGCAGGACGGCGAGGCTGTAGCGGCTGGAATCAGTCATCAGGAGCGTTCAGTCTTTGGTGAATGTTTGCATGTCATAGACCGGCACTGGTTAAGTTAGCCTTGCTCGAAGGGCAGTTTCCGATGCCGGCGCCCGTCCGCTCCGCCACCTTCGCCGAAGACCATGCTGGCCTGCTGCTTTCCGCAGCGGTCATCACCAGTCTCGTGATCATCAGTCTGCTGAGTGGTACGTTCGGCGCCATCGGCCCGGACGGTGATGACGTGATGCGCCTCGTGCAGGTCCGCGAGTTACTGGAAGGGCAGGGATGGTTTGACCTGCGGCAGGCACGCCTCGGTCCGGATGGCGGCACGCTGATGCACTGGTCGCGCCTGGTGGACTTGCCGATTGCGACCGTTGCGGCGGCACTTTCGCCCTTCCTCGGCCGGGAGACGGCGCTCGGAATCGCCATCACATTCTGGCCGCTGATCAGCATGCTGATTGTCACGTCGGCAATGGTGGTTGGCGCCCGTGCGCTGGGCGGCCGCGGCGTGCTCTTGTTTACCTGCCTGATTGCGTTCGCGGTGCTCTACCGCCACTTCCGCTTCCTACCCGGATCGATCGACCATCACAACCTTCAGCTCGGCCTCGTGCTGCTGGGCGCCGCGTTGCTTCTGGCGCGTGATCGCCCTCCGGCGCCGATGGCGCTCGCTGGTGTCAGCCTTGCCCTTGCTTCTGCCATCGGCGTCGAAGTGCATGTCTTTGTCGCCGTCATCGGCGTCTTCGTCGCGCTGGACTGGGCCGCGTCGGGCGTTCCGGCCCAGCGCGGCGCAGTTGTTTTCGGCGCATGCTTTGCGGCCACGCTTGCCGCTACATTCCTGGTCACGGTGCCTCCGCTCGATTACTGGACGCCGCGCTGCGACGCGCACTCCTCGGTTACGCTGCTCGCGGGTCTTTCGGGCGGGGTCGCCTTTGCGCTTGCGGCCCAGGTCACCTCGGAAAAGTCGTTCGCGGTCCGCATCATTGCGCTTGCCAATGTGGCGGCGGTCTGCACCGCCATGGTTCTCCTCGGTGGCCCACAATGCCTTGCCAACCCGCTGGATGCCCTTTCGGCCGATGCGCGCGAACTCTGGCTCGCCCGCGTGGACGAAGCCCGCCCGACAGGCGACTATCTGAATGGGCGCCTCGATGAATTCCTGTTCCGCCTCGGCACGGTCCTGGCCGGCCTCGGCGCCGCGCTCTTCCTCTCGCTGCGGGGCGACAATGTCCGCGCGCAGGTCCTGTTCATCCTCCTGCTGACGGTCTCACTCGTTTTCGCGCTGTACCAGACACGCTTCTATGCGTTCGGGCAGCTTTTTGCGGTCTTGCCCCTCGCCCTGCTCGCGGCGCGCGTCCAGGCCGGGGATGCGGGGTCGTCCGTGCCGCGTCTCGCCTACCTCGGCGTCCTGCTGCTGGCGGTGCCCTTCATGTGGGGGCTTTCAGGCCGTCTGGTCGCGCCGCCGGGGCCGGCCGCCCTTCCGCCTGCGGCGGAGGCCGCCCGCTGCGATGCGCGGGCGACATACGCCGCGCTGAACACTTTGCCGGACGGCCGCATCCTGGCGCCCGCATCCGATGCCCCGCGCCTGTTGCTTGAGACCCGCCACAGCGTCCTCTACGGCCATTACCACCGCAACCGGGCCGGCATCGACGCGGCCCTCGCGATCTTCACGAGCGAGCCTGGCGCCGCCCGCTCGCTGCTGCGCGGCGCGCGCGTCGACTATCTCCTTGTCTGTCCGTCAGATGCCGACATTCAGTTTTTCGCGGCTCATGCGCCTGACGGCCTGATCGGCGAGATCGCCGCCGGCCAACCGCCCGCATGGCTCGAGCCCGCCTTGATTGCCGGCCCGGCCACCATCTACCGTGTCAGGTAGCGCGGTCGGCCCTATCCCGCTGGCCCGTAGGCGGCCATCGCCGCATTGTCGATTTTGCTCGTTCTTATGCAGCCGCGCCGGGACTGGATCCGGGCGAGACAGGCCTCGACGGGCGGCGAGGCCGGGATCGATCCGATCTGCGTGCCCCAGCTGATCTGCGAGCCCATGTAGAGATCCAGCGCCGTGAACTTGGCGCCGAGCAGGTAGCCGTCCTCCGGCACCGCGCCCAGCAGCACCTCGAGGATGCGGTCAAAGTCGCCATAGCCGACCATCCCGGATTTTTCCGGCGACACGTTCACCTCCAGCGACCGGTTCGTGCTGGCCTGCTCCCACGGCCCGGCCGCGAACAGCATCCACCGGGAAAAGTCCGCCCGCGCTTCCAGCGGCGGGGCGAGACCCGCCTTGGGAAAGGCGTCGGCAAGGTAAAGGCAGGTGGCTGCGCAATCGGTCACGGTCCGGCCGTCATGCACGATGGCCGGAACCTTCCGCATCGGGTTCACCTGCGCATAGTCCGCAGAGCTCATCTCCGGTCGTAGCGCAGGTAGCGCGTCTCGTGTGCCGCGCCCGTCTCTTCCATCATCCAGCGCGCAATCCGCCCCCGCGACATTGGGTTCGTGTAGAAAATGAGGCTCATCCTGCCCTCCGTTTGTTCATGTTTTGATCCAGCCCCCGGTGTCGCCGCGAGTCAACCCGTTTCCCCTTGCGGCAAAGGCCCCTTGACCCCCTTGCACAAAAATTGCACCCCGCACGCGATCATCAGCCTTATGTGTATTTGAGGGATTTCCCATGCGTGTCGCGATTATCGGAACGGGCTATGTGGGCCTTGTGTCAGGCGCCTGTTTTGCCGATTTCGGCCATGTTGTAATCTGCGTGGACAAGGATATCACCAAGATCGAGAAGCTCAAGAACGGCATCATGCCGATCTTTGAGCCGGGTCTGGAAAACCTCGTTGCCAGCAACGTCAAGGAAGAGCGCCTCTTCTTCACGACCGATGCTGCCGAAGCCGTGAAAGATGCCGACGCCGTGTTCATCGCCGTCGGCACGCCGTCGCGCCGCGGCGATGGCCATGCCGACCTCTCCTATGTCTACGCCGCCGCCGAGGAGATCGGCCAGATGATGAACGGGTTCACCGTCATCGTCACGAAATCCACCGTTCCCGTCGGCACCGGCGACGAGGTCGAGGCGATCATCCGCCGCGTCCGTCCGGACGGCGACTTCGCTGTCGTCTCGAACCCTGAATTCCTGCGGGAAGGCGCCGCGATCAAGGACTTCAAGATCCCCGACCGCGTTGTCGTCGGCACCGATGATGACCGCGCCAAGCAGGTGATGCGCGAGCTCTACCGACCGCTTTTCCTCAACGAGACACCGATCCTGTTCACCGCCCGGCGGACGTCGGAACTGATCAAGTACGCGGCTAACGCCTTCCTGGCCGTGAAGATCACCTTCATCAACGAGATGGCGGACCTCTGCGAAAAGGTCGGCGCAAACGTTCAGGAAGTCTCGCGCGGCATCGGCCTCGATGGCCGCATCGGCTCCAAATTCCTGAATGCCGGCCCGGGCTATGGCGGCTCCTGCTTCCCGAAGGACACGCTCGCGCTTACCAGGACCGCCAACGATTATGACAGCCCGGTGCGCATCGTCGATACGGTCGTCGAGGTCAACGCGGCCCGCAAGAAAGCCATGGCTGCCAAGGTCATCGCGGCCATGGGCGGCGCCGTGAAGGGCAAGACGATCGGCGTCCTCGGCCTGGCCTTCAAGCAGAACACTGACGACATGCGCGACGCCCCCTCGCTCGACATCCTCCCCGCGCTCACGGCTGCAGGCGCCAGGGTCGTCGCCTTCGACCCCGAAGCGATGAAGGAAGCCGCCCACCTCCTCAAGGACATCGTCTACGCCGACAGCGCCTACAGGGCAGTAGAGGGCGCGGACGCCATGGTCATCATCACCGAATGGGACCAGTTCCGCGCGCTCGATTTCGGCCGCATCAAGGGCGCGATGAAGGGCAATGTCGTCGTTGACCTGCGCAACATCTACTCCCCCGAAGACATGGCCCGCTACGGCTTCGCCTATACCTCGATCGGCCGCCCGGCCACCTGACCGGCCACAGGCGCGCCTGCCTGACCGCTCCTCCCGGCTGCCGGGGGGAGCGTTTCTCTTTGCGCCGCACTTGGATCGCCCGCCCCGATTGGTTAAGGAAGGGCCAGCGCCTTCTCACCAGACCGGAAATCCGACCCATGAAATTCTTCGTCGACACTGCCGACACGAAAGACATCGCCGACCTCGCCGCCACCGGCCTCATTGACGGGGTGACCACCAATCCCTCACTGATCGCCAAGTCCGGCCGCCCCTTCGCCGAAGTGATTGCCGAGATCTGCGCGCTCACTCCCGGCCCGGTCAGCGCCGAAGTCGTCGCCACCGACTATGATGGCATGATCAAGGAAGGCCGCAAGCTCGCCAAGATCGCCTCCAATGTCACGGTCAAGCTACCGCTGACGCTCGACGGCCTGAAAGCCTGCAAGACGCTGACGGGGGAGGGCACGCAGGTCAACGTCACCCTCTGCTTCTCCGCCAACCAGGCGCTGCTCGCGGCGAAAGCCGGCGCAACCTTCATCTCCCCCTTCATCGGACGTCTCGACGACATCCACCTCGACGGCATGGAACTGATCCACGAGATCCGCCAGATCTACGACAACTACCTCTTCGACACCGAAATCCTCGCCGCCTCGATCCGCACCGCCAACCATGTCAAGCTCTGCGCCCTTGCCGGCGCCGACGTGATGACGGCCCCGCCCGCCGTTATCAAGTCCCTCGTCAACCATCCGCTGACGGACAAAGGCCTCGAAACCTTTCTGGCCGACGCCAAGCAAGCGGGCATCAAGGTCTAGCCAGCTTTCCGCTCATCCCCGCGAATGCGGGGATCTCGTGCCACCCAGTTTGACATCCGGCCCCCGCCTTCGCGGGGGCAAGAGGAGATTGAAAAAAATGTCTGATCCACAGGGCCGCGTCCTCATAATTGCCGGTTCGGATTCCGGCGGCGGCGCCGGCATCCAGGCGGACATCAAGGCCGTAACGATGCTCGGCGGCTACGCGATGACCGCCGTCACCGCGATCACGGTGCAGGACACCCGCGGCGTATACGGCGTCTGGCCGGTCCCGCTCGACGCCGTGCTCGGACAGATCAAGGTCACCCTCGCCGACATCGGCGCCGACGTGATCAAGACCGGCATGCTCGGTTCGGTCCAGCTCGTCGAGGTCATTGCCGAGGCGCTGCACGCCGGCGCCCCGCTCACGCCCCGCATCATCGACCCCGTGATGGTCGCCACTTCCGGCGACCGGCTCGTCGACGAGCGCGCTATTGGCGCCATCCGCTCCGAACTCATCCCGCGCGCCCGCCTCGTCACGCCGAATGCTCCGGAAGCGGAGGTTCTGACCGGCAAGCCCGTCGAGAACATCGATGGCCAGCGCCGCGCCGCCGAACGCCTGCTCGAACTCGGCGCCAACGGCGCCCTCGTCAAGGGCGGCCATATCGGCGGCCCCGTGATCTACGACGTGTTGCAGACCACGACTGGCGAATGGATTTTCGAATCCCCCCGTATACCGACGACCTCTACCCACGGCACAGGCTGCACCCTCGCCTCCGCCATCGCCGCGCTTCTCGCGCAAGGCCGCTCTGTCCCCGAAGCCGTAGAAGAGGGCAGGGACTATCTCTTCGGTGCAATCAAGGCCGCGAAAGGCTTCGGCAAAGGCCACAGTCCGGTCCACCATGCCTGGCGGCTGGACGAACTGGAGAAACAGGCGCGCTAGTTTTTGCGAACGCCTGCGTTTCGCGCTCCTATTGCCCCGCGCGCAGGATTATCTTGCCGTTATCCCGGAAACCGAGAAGCGCCTGTCGGGAGCCTGGAAAGCCGAGCAAAACAAACCTCTGAGCGTTCCGCGCCGGCCAACGCGCGGCAGGGCCCGCCGGGCGGCCTGAAGAATTCTGCAGTTTTTTGATCCGGCAGCATTTTGGCTCGCGGTAGTCTCGCCCTGTGACCTATTCGCTCTATCGCTGGCCAGGCGGCCTCACCGGATTCCTGCAATTCACCTGGCCGCCGGTCTATCTGCAGCTCGTCGCCCTCAAGGCCTCGGTGCACAAGCATTGCGGCCCCGGCGTGCCCTGCTGGTACAGGGTCAGCCGCTGGGGCCGCGTCTCGCTGCGCCACATGCCGATCGACTTCGCGCAAAGCCAGGCCGCCTCCGGTGGGCTGAAGCCCGCCGCATTCGATTCCAGCCGGGCCATGCCGCCATCTCGCCCGGGCCCGCGCCGGAGCGGAAGCTGCCTGTGTCCTCCGTATACGCGCTTTCGGCCATTTCTTATCAAGGCGCCTACTAG
>Ga0163144_10007450_pt1 | contig 23996 bp, 26 predicted proteins | sample OliLak19BULKMAT1_FD_123175 | JGI IMG/M metagenome (GOLD analysis project Ga0163144, IMG submission 123175) | Freshwater microbial mat bacterial communities from Lake Vanda, McMurdo Dry Valleys, Antarctica - Oligotrophic Lake LV.19.BULKMAT1 | ecosystem: Environmental > Aquatic > Freshwater >...
CACCCAGGCGGACATCGACGCGCTGCTCGTGGCGGTGACAGCGGTGCTGCGAGGGCGTTGAGGGCAGGCACCGCGGACTGAGCTGCGTCAATCGCGGCGCATATCCGCTCCCGCCGGCGCCGGGACCGTCCGATCCGCCAGCATTCTCCGTGATCCCGAGTCCATCGGTTGTCTCCCCGACACGGAACCCGGAGACACCCACCCCCGAATCAACGACCGTGCCGCAATATGCATAACCGGGTGGGTGTCCCAGAACAGGCGTGTGTTCAGGCCGACTTTCGATGCCAGCAGCGGCATCGACGGCTGGGTATCGCTGGAGGTGTCGCCCTTGCTGGCCGGCAACGCGACGCAGACCATTCGCGCCGCATCGGATCTGCACACGCAGGCAGCGCAGCCGAACCTGTTCATCAAGATCCCCGGCACGCCCGAGGGCCTGCGCGCCATCGAGGAAGTGATCTTCGAGGGCGTGCCGGTGAACGTCACGCTGCTGTTCTCGCCCGAGCAATGCCGGGCCGCTGAAGAGGCGTACCTGCGGGGCCTGGCGGGCGGCCTGCATCTGCAGGTCGCGTCGGTGGCATCGATGTTCGTCAGCCGTTGGGACGTGGACGTGACCCAGGAGATCTCGCCACCGCTTCGCAACCGACTGGGCATTGCAAAAGCCACGCTGGCCTACCGCCGTCACCGTGAGCAACTGCTCTCTGATCGCTGGCAAGTGCTGGCGGCCGCAGGCGCCCGGCCGCAGCGCCTGCTGTGAGCCAGTACCGGCACCAAGGATACCGCCGCAGCTGACACGCTGTATGTCGGTGCCCTGGCCGCGCCGGACACCATCAACACCCTGCCGGAGAAGACCCTGCTGGCGTTTGTCGACCACGGCCGTGCCGGCCAGGCCATGCCGACGCACGGTGACTGCACTGACGCCTTGCTCGAGGAGCTCCGAGGCGACGGGGTGGACGACGAAGCGCTTGCCGCCCGCCTGCAGATCGAAGGCGTGGAGGCGTTCGCGCAGTCCTGGCAAACGCTGATGATATGCCTGCGTGACAAGCAGATCGCACTGGCGCCCGCAACCCGACTCGAGAGAAAAAAATCGGACCCGCTGCCGTCCCACGGTGGTCATGATTCAACGTCGGACCGCGTATAGGCGATGTAAAACCACCTTTTCGGCGGACCGCGGCGTGATCGGGGACATCCCCCTTTCTGTTGCAAGCTTCGGCAGCGGTTCCCCGACCATGTGGTCGGCGCCCCCGACATTGCCGGCAATATGACGAGGTCCGAAAGCCAGCGAAAAAGCCGGACGCACATCTGATTCACAAACCCGCGGCAGGTGTCGGCGGAGATCCCGGGTGAGGCAGCGGCGACCGTCCATGCGCATCCGTGTGAGCTCCAGATCACGAGGCAGCGGATGATTCGGGATGGCCGGGGAAGGCCAACCGCCACAGAGGCTTGAGGCCTTCCAGCGTGACCAGAACGAGCGCTCCGGCAGCCGGCGGGATCAGAAGGGCTGAAACATCGAGCGCGCCAAAGCCGAACATGGCGCGTGCGTGGGACCAGAAAAGCGTCACGGCGAGCAATACGCCGACGATCGGGAGCACGATTGCGAGCGCCCGGTTCGGTCGCCGGATCGCCGCGATGATGGATGCGCCGGTCGAACGATTCACCAGGATCAGCGCGATGATTGACGTCACCAGGGATGCGAACGTCACGGCCCGCACCTGATCGTCAGCCAGGCCGTATCGCATAGACAGGATGAAGATCGCGGCCGCCACGCCGAACACCAGAGCACCCTGCAGCAGGCTCCAGGCGAGCGTCAACGCGGAGAACAGCGGCTCCGCTGCATCGCGCGGCGGGCGGCGCATCTGCCCCTCCTCCGCGGTCTCAGCCTCGAAGACCAGGGAGCACACCGGGTCGATCACCATTTCGAGAAAGGCGATGTGCATCGGCCCGAACAGAATCGGCAGACCGAAGGCCAGAGGCATCAACGCCAAGCCGGCGATTGGAATATGGACAGCCACGATAAAGCTCATGGCCTTGCGGAGATTGGTGTAAATGCGGCGGCCCAGCCGGATGGTGTTGACGATCGAACCGAAGTCATCATCGAGCAGGACGATCGACGACGCCTCGCGCGCCACGTCGGTACCACGCCCGCCCATCGCGACACCGATGTGCGCGGCCTTGAGGGACGGTGCGTCGTTAACCCCGTCTCCGGTCATGGCGACGATCTCCCCGTTGGCCTTGAGCGCATTGACGATGCGCAGCTTCTGCTCCGGCATGATGCGGGCGAAGACGGTGACGGTTCGCACGCGGGAGGCAAGCTCGTCGTCCGTGAGACTTTCCAGCTCATCGCCGCTCACCAGGTCCTTTCCGCTCAGACCCGCCGCAGCCGCGACCGCGCGCGCAGTGGCCGGGTAGTCGCCGGTAATCATGATCACCCGGATACCCGCGGTGTGGCACTCCGCGATAGCCGGCGGCACGCTTTCACGCACCGGATCGGCAAGTCCCACCAGTCCCATGAAGCGGAATTCGAAATCCTGCTGGGAGCCCGGCAGATCGGCGCCTGTGCATGAAGCCTGAGCGATGCCAAGCACGCGCAGGCCCGTTTGTGCCATCTCGTCGACCGTCAGCGTCAGGGCTGCGCGCGCCCCGGCATCGAGGTGGCATAGATCGGCAATCGCCTCGGGCGCGCCCTTCGCGGCCACCATAAGAGCGTCCTCGGCTCCTTTCCACACCTGCGACATGGCCAACAGATCGGGGCGTAGCGCGTAGGTCCGGAGCAGGGTCTGTCCAGCCTCGTGCGACCCCGCCGGTTCGCTTGCCGAGAGCGCGTGGAAGGCCTTTTCCATCGGGTCGAACGGCTCAGGCGCACTGGCCAGAACGCCCAGTGTGGCCAGATCCCGAAACGGCTGCGGCAGCCGCGTGCCCGGGTCACCGAGCTTGAACGTACTGCCCTCGGACAGACGGAGTTCGGCAACACTCATTCGGTTCTCGGTCAGCGTCCCGGTCTTGTCCGTGCAAAGCACCGTCGCCGCGCCGAGCGTCTCGATCGCCGAAGCGCGACGGGTGAGGACCCGCACCTGCGAGATCCGCCACGCTCCCATCGCCATGAAAACGGCCAGCACCACCGGAAACTCTTCCGGCAGCATTGCCATGCCCACGGCGATGCCGGCCAGCAGTGCATCGAGCCAACCGCCACGTAATAGCCCGTAGAGCAGCACGACGACGGCACTGACCAGCGCGCCTGCCAGTGCGCAAATGACCACCAGGCGCCGCGTCTGGCGCTGCAGATGCGGGACCTCGACCTCGAGCAGGCTCAACGATTTGCCGATCTTGCCGATTTCGCTGCCGGCGCCGGTGGCGACGACCTCGGCGATACCGGCTCCGCGCACGATCAGAGCCCCGGAAAATACGAAGGCCAGATCGTCGCCACCCGGACGCGGTGGCGGCGGTGACTCACCAGTGCCTGCGGTCTTGCGCACGGGCACGGATTCGCCAGTCAGCAAGGATTCGTCGGCCAGCAGATCCTGGGCCGTGCGCACGCGCGCGTCGGCGGGCACCCGATCACCTTCGGCCAGCACCACCAGATCGCCTCGCACGACCTCTCGTCCGGCGATGCGCACACGTTCCCCATCGCGGATCACCAGCGCGCGCGGACTCGTCAGATCGCGCAGCGCTTCCATGACCCGCTCCGTGCGAGCCTCCTGCACGCCGGTAATCACGACCGAGAGACAGGCGAACGCGAGCAAGACCGCAGCTTCCCGGGCACTGCCAAGCGCCAGATAGACCACGCCACCGCCTATCAGCAGCGCCAGCATCGGTTCACGCATGACCTCCAGGATGATGCGCAGCGGCGTGCGCCGGTGCGCCTGGGGCAGCTCATTGAACCCTTCGCGTTGCAGGCGGAGCGCAGCCTCCGCGGCGCTCAGACCGCGCAGGTCTGGCCCCGCTGGCAGCGCAGCAGTGCGCACAGTATTTCCCGCCTGCGGGAAGCCGACTGCGGCTCGGTCTATGGCCACGCGGTGTGCTCCGTAATGACCTGCTTCAGGTCAGGGAACTGCCGGATCCGTTGCGCTCGATCCAATGCGGAAGGAGCACCGGGGGCAGACAGACTAAACCCCATTGCGGTCCGTATCGCCGGGCTCGGGCGCCACCGCATCGACCGGCCTCCCCTTCAGCATTTTGCGTCCGCTGATCATGGCCGAGATCAAACCGCCGCCCTCGCGTAACTCCGTCGTCACCACTCCGGCAACGTGGATCGCGATACCGATGCCGAGCAGGTAGAAGCTATAGAGATGGATCAGCGCGTAGGGCTCGCGCAGTGATCGCATGTCGGCGTATGAGGCCTTGTCGTACAGCCCGGGCGAGTATGGTAGCAGCGTTGCAGGGTCGACACCGGGCGCGGAGATCCTTTGTGATATCCAGGATCCGAAAGGCGGAAAGTAGAGGTCGGTGCCGGCCAGCAACAGTCCGGTTGAAGCCTGCACGATCATGACCAGCAGCAACCCGGTGACCGCGATGCGCCCCAGCGGATTATGGCCGAGGTAAGGCTCGGCGTTGCCCGTGGTATACGACGTGACATCATTACGCAGGCGTCGAACGTAGCCCCTGCCGCCCGGCAGCATCTGTCGCCACTGCGCGTGATGGTTACCGGCGAAGCCCCAGACAAGTCGCACGGCGATGTGCAGCGCGAACACATAGCCCGCCCAGACGTGCAGGGTCTTCAGCAGAATCTTGCCGGCATTGGATATCTCCAATGTACCCGCGTTGAGAATCACCAGGCCGAGCCCGGCGAGCGAGAGTACACAGAGCACGTTGAGCCAGTGAAACCACCGCGTGGGCGCATCCCATACGTGGTAGGACCGCAGGTCGGGAACGGCAGGTTCTGGCGTCATCGAAGGACTCCTGTATCGGCAACGTTGTGTTCATCGGGTTCGTCGGCACCGCGATCGCAGTCTGCGCAGTCGTCGAATTCGCCGATCACTTTCGCCACTTGCTCTAGACGAACTCCTGCTTTGATGTGGTCGTAACGCCCTTGTCAGGTATATCGCATTCAAGTCGATCCCCGCATGAACCACCAGCGGCGCGCCCGGGATGCCCGAATGGCGCCCGCCCCCCGCCAGTAGAAAATGATGTCGCAGCACGTCGATCAGAATCGTGTTGATCGCCAACTACACGAATCACAGGGCGAGCGACAGAACGTCGCGCCTGATTGGGTAAACGTGGGCAGGCAACTCATATGCGATTCCAATGCTCAGGCCCGAGTACGCGCGCCTCTGCCCGCGGCAGTTCTACTTCATTGAGCACGCAGTAGATCAAGCCCCCACACGTGCATCCCAAGCACTGCACACTAGGGATCCAACCGCTGCCGGGTCTGTTCGCCCACAAACATAGTTGACGGGCGCAGTACGTGCGACTTCCCGATCGCGCATCAGAGCGGCTGTGTCAGCGCGACGGGTGTCCCGATACTCGCGCTCGATACTCACGTGTTCAATAGAAGGGCCCGCCGATTCTGCCGCCGAGCGCTGTCAGCGGTCTCAAGACGGGTGTGTGTCCGCGCTCGAAGTCGGCACCTTGCCGCGCCATGGACGCGGCGAGTGCAAGCGGGATCGCATCGAAGAAAGTGTGGCGCCGCACGCGCACGGCGCCCTGAATCACACAGCCCGGTCAGAGCGGCGTGGTGTCGTCGACCCAGGTCGGCCCGGACGCGCGTCCCGCCAACAGGTCGGCCTCCATCGCCACGTCGTGTTCGGCCAGCTCGCGCAGGCTCATGCCCGCCAGCGCGTCGACGGTTGCCTGCTGCAGCCGCGCCATCAGGGCGTCGACCGCTGCGGGCGTAGGCAACCCTGCCGGCGACAGGAATCCCTGCTCGCCGGCGACGCGGATCGTATCGAGCACCTCTCCGACCGGGATCGCCGCCGGATCGCGCGACAGCAGGTAGGAAGGCGAATCCGCACCGTTGGCTACGATCAGCCCCGCCTGCTTGAGCGCATCGAGCACGACGGCTAGCACGTGCACCGGTACCTTGAGGATATTCGTGAAGTCCTCCTGCGACGGCGCGGGCTTGCCGGCCAGGAAACGGCTGGCGATCAGCGCCATCGCCGATAACGCCAGGCGTTCGCGAGTACGGTTGCTCAGCCGCGGTTCTCCGCCGCGCACGTACAGGTATTCCGGGTGCTGCGCGTAGAACGCAACGCTGGCGCCGAACAGCAGCACTAGCCAGCTCAGGTAGAGCCAGATCATGAACAGCACCAGGATTGCGAAACCCGAATAGATTGCCGCGTAGTTGTTCGACGAGGCGACAAACACGGCGAACGCCCAGCCGGCCGTCTGCCAGGCGATTCCGCCGACGATGCCGCCGAGCAATGCCGGCAGCAGGTGGACCCGCGCATTTGGAATGAACAGATAGACAAAGGTGAAGGCGCCGATGATCAACAGGTAGGGCACAAGGCGACTCAGCGCCTGCCATACCGGGCCGAGCGCGTCGACCTCCATCAGGTAACGCACGGTGTCGATGTCGAGTACGGTGGCGGTGATACCCAGCGCCGAGAACACCAGCAGCGGCCCGACGAGCAGCACCGTCAGGTAACGACTGAAACGTTCGCCGATCGGCCGCGGCCGGGGGCAATGCCAGATGTAGTTCAGCGATTCCTCGATCTTCTGGATCAGCGAAATCGACGTGTACAGCAGCAGCACCAGGCCGACCGCACCCAACACGCCGACGTTCATGTTATCGATGAAACCGGTGATTCGCGCCGCCACCTCCAGGCCCTTTTCGCCCAGTGGCTCGAGCAGGCGCAGCAACATCGGCTGGATCTGGTTCGTGACGCCGAATGCCTTGAGCACCGAAAAACTAAGTGCCAGCAACGGCACGATGGACAGCAGCGTCGTGTACACCAGGCTCATCGCGCGCAGCGTCAGTTGCCCCCGCGCGAGGTCGCGCGCGAGGATCACGACGGTGCGCGCTACGCGCAATAACCCGGCCTTGCGCGGCGCCTTCGGGTCACCGCCCCAGAGAGCGGCGTTCCAGCGGTCCAGCAGGCCCTTGGCGTCATTGCTCATTTGGCGACCTCCAACTGCAGCATCAGCGGCACTTCCCTGTCACTGGCTTTGTTCGTCTTGCCGGTTTCGCCGCGCACGACACGTGCGGCCAACACACCATCGCCCTGGACCAGTTCAGCCGTGATGACGTCGGCGCGCCGCACAGCCAGTTGCGCCAGCATCTCGTCCGAGACGACCTGCTCGCGCACCATGCGCGATATCAGTTCTTCGTAGAAGCTCACAGGCAGGCGTTGCGGAGCTGCCGCCGCAGTCCCGGGCGGTGCATCGGCTGCGGCATCGGTGACGCCGTTGGTATTGGACGCCTTCGTGCCGGCTATGGGTTCGAGCGCCTGCGGCACGGCAGAGCCATCAGGCATCGTCGGCGCGGACGTGGTAGCCAGCTGCGGCGGCAGGTCATGCATCGCCCGTTGTTTCAACATGTCGAGCACCGCCGGCGCATAGCGCGCATTGAAAGCAGCATCGACGGCCGCTGGCACACGCGGGTTGGCCACATCGATAGGCCCAGGGTCTTCGCCAGGCTCCACGTCGAGCCCCATTCGTTGCGCAATCTCCGCGCGCATGATGCGCGAGCGCAAGGCCGCCGTGTCCTGTTCGGGCGCATACACCGGCGCGACCTTTAGCAGCAACTGCGGCCTGGCCTTCAGAGCCTTGCCCACGGTCTCGAGTTTCTGTTGCTCGGGCGGCGCCAGCTGGTGGGCACCCGGGTCGAAGACGATGGTATCGATCGTCTTGTCGTCGTTGCCCCCGAACAAGGCGGCCAGCGCGCGGAACGGCGCCGTGACGATGCCACCGAGCAGGTTGGCGATCGCCTTGGCTATGACCGCGCCATAGTCGAAGTTCGGATCGTCGAGGTTGCCGCTCACTGGCACGCCGATGTCAATGAGGCCGTTGGAGTCCTTCAGTACCGACAGTGCGAGTTGGAGTGGCAGGTCGAGCGCGCCCGGGCTGTCAACCTTCTTGCCAAGCTCGACCTTGTTGAGCAGCACCTTGTTCTCGCCGACCAGCTTGCTGTCCTTGATCTTGTACTGCAGGTCGAGCGACATCCTGCCCGCAGCGATCTCATAGCCCGCGAACCTGACAGCGTACGGCGACAGGGTCGTCATATCCAGGTTGCGAAACTCCATCTCGATGTCTGTGAGTCGCTCGGGCTGCAGCACACTCACGTGTCCGCGGATCTTCGCCGAACCGAACTTGTTGACGCGGGCGTCAAGTTTCACCTGCGCACTGCGATTGGCATCGGTGCCAAGGCCGGTGATGACGCCCTTGAGCTGGTGCATGCGCGCGCCGAACTGCGGCCGCAGGCTGAGGTCAGCAAACTCCAGCAAACCGTCGTTGACCCGCACACGCGCCACCGTCACCGGAAACAACTCGGCGGCAGGCGCGTCCGCTCGCTGCGTCGCGTTGGCGGCCACGACGTCGACCTGCGGACGATTCTTGAGCACATCGCCGATGTTGACCGTCTGGTCCTCGGCAATGATCAGCCGGCCCACCGGCTTGTCGACACGCAGTTCACCGATATCGAGCCGGTCGGGACCCAGCGTGAACGTCACGTCGTCCGAGCGCACCGAATCCCAGGCGACGAACGGGCGTTTGGGGTAGATTTCCTCAAGCAGCAACTGCGTCACCGCTGCCGTTCCGGTGTACGACACCCGGGTCGTGCCCTCTGCGCCATCACCCAGCACCAGTCGGCCCGCGAACGACGCCTTACCGTAGGCCAGCTGCAGCTCGACGAACTCGGACAGGTAGGACTGCAACGGCGCGAGCACCACGTCCTTGGCGTCCAGCCGCAGGTCGGCTGCGCCGCGTGCGGCCGACACCGTGCCAGATCCTTGCACGCGGCCCCCGCTGGCCAGGTTGGCGCCGAGTTCGACTTGCATCGGCGGCGCATCTGCGGCGCTGTCGAACGACTGTGCGCGCAACTGCAGGTCGTCGAGTGCCACGCTAAAAACCGGCTGTCGACGACGGTCCTCGAAACGCACTGCGCCCTGGTTCAGTTCGCCCGAGTTCACCTGCAGGTGCCACGACATGAAGGGCGCGGCGGGCTGCGAGACGCCCGGCGCGGGCGTCGCGCCCGAGGTGGCTTGCGGCGCCGAAGCCAAAGCCAAAGCCAAAGCCGACACAGTTTCAAGCAGGTTCAGCCGGCCATCGGCATTGAGCCATGTCGCCACGCGCGGTTGGTCAACGACCAGCGTGTCGACCACCACCGACTTCTCACGCAGCTTCAGATCCACGCCACTGGCGCTGAGGCCCGGTAGCGCCAGCAGTTCGATCGCCAGGTCGGCGGGATCGCGCAACACCAGTCCCTGAAGTTGCAGGTCCGCGCCCTCTGCCTGCACATCGGGCGGGCATCGGGCAAGGCCAGCGTCAGCCGGCCGACCGTCAGGCGTGCACTGGCCAACTGGCCTGCGTCGCCGCTCGCGGCATCCAGCGCCACGCCAGCGGACGCCAGCGTCAGTGACACGCCATCCAGACCCGCGCTGGTCCCGCCACCGTCGATTGGCGGGCTGGACGCGCGCAGCGCCTGCGCCTCGAATGCCGCATTCTGCAGCTGCACACGGCGGTCGCCCTGGCGTGCCGCAACGCCGCGCAGCGCCAGTTTCGCGCCATCACCGCTGATAATTGCGCCGGATGAGTCGTCCAGCGCTAGCTGCAGTGCCTCACCGTCCAGCGTGAGTTGCGCGAGCTCCAGGCCATCGGCCGGGCGTTGCACCGCCAGCTGCTCGCCGCTCAGCGCCACGCCGGAAAGCGCCAGTTTGGTGCTGTTGCCGGCACTGCGCTTGGTGGCCTGCCATTGCTTCCCAGTCAGCGACAGTGCCTGCAGGCGCGCCTGCTCATCACCGCGCCGTGCATCGATCTGCGACAGGCGCAGCGCCGGCATCCCGATGCGTAAGCGCAGCATTTCGGCGGACTGATCGAACGCCAGACTCTTATTGTCGAGCACGGCTTGAGCGAGCGACACGCGGTCGTTGCCGTCCTGCAACTGCATGCCATCGAGCGCAGCGCGCAAACCATCAACTGCCAGCGTGTTGCCGCCCGCCGTGGCGACCAGCGCCAGGTTCGCGCCACCGACTGCGAGACTCGCGAATCCGGCATCCCGACCGGGGCCGGCAGCAGCTTTGACCGATTTCAGGCGCAGCTTTGGCGCGTCGACCATGAGCGATGCACCGTCGCCGCTGTTTACCAGCAGGATGCCGTTGCCATCCAACGCCAAGTTGCCGATCGCTGCCGTGTTCTGCGCCTGCTGCACGCGGCCGCCTTGTGGCAGGGCTACCCGGGGTGCAGCGATGCGCAGCGAGAGCCCCTTGTCGTCGCCTTGCGCAACGATGATGCTGCTGCCATTGAGTGTCAATGCGCCGATCGACGCGGTGGTGTCGGTGCCCTGGCGCGCACTGGCCCCTTGTGCCAACGCCAGCCGCGGCGCGTCGACCCGACCGTCGATGGCCGAGCCCTTGACCGACATCGAGGCGGCACCGAATTCCAGCTGCGCCGACGGAACCATCAGCGCGGATGACGCGTCTTCCAGTTGCAGTCCGTCCAAGCCCAACTTAACTGTGCCCAGATCAAGCTGGGTTCCGGCGGCCGACACGCGCACCGACGGCGCTGCTTCCAATTGCAGAGAGCTCCACACCAGTTTGCGATCCTGCGCGACGTCGTTCAGCACAAACGACAGATCCGCGATACCCAGCTTGTCGATCGCCAGTGACCATGGCGTTGCCGATTCATTGATCGCGGGGGTGGTCGGGGCGCTCGGATTGGTCGGGGCACCGCCTTGCCCGGCCGCCGGCGACTGTTGTTTTGCTGCCGGCGTGGCACGTACGATGTGGCTCCAGTTGCCGCGACCCTGGGCATCCATGACCAGTGCCAACGTTGCATTGTCCAGTTCGAGCGCGGCGAATCTCACCTCGTGGCCGGCAAGATCGACCCGACCACCGTGCAGCGCCAGCATATCGGCCGCGACCAGCGGCGCTGCGGCATTGGCCGGCTGCAGCGACAGGCGCGACAGGCCAATCTCGATCTCTTGGATCTTTCCAGTAATCTCACCGCCCGTCCCGGCGGCCACCTCGAACAAGGCGCCGAGTGTCAATGCGCCGCCAGGACTTTGCAGTGCCAACTGGCGCGACATCGCACGCGCCACAGTGGCGACCTTCAATCGTTCAAGCGCCACGCGTCCATTGGCCGACACCGGATCGAGCCCCAGATCACCAATGAGCTGCAGCGATTCACCGGCGTCCGTCCGCGCCGACATCCGGTAACGCGCGCGCGCCGCAGGAGCGCTCGACAGCCCGTCGATCTCGATGGCCAGCGGTTCGATGCGCGTCACCAGCGGCGGGTCGAGCATGCGATCGCACCATTCGATGCGGCCGTTCGACACCACGACGCGCTCCAGCACGACCGCCGGCAACGCGGTGTCTTCGACTTGCCCGCCCAGGGCACCAGTGAGGCGCTCGATCAGATCACTGAAATTACTGCGCCCTTGTTTGTCCAGTTCCACGCGCACCACCGGTGCGCGCAACATGGCGTCGGACAAGGTCCAAGCCCGGTCGACGATGCTGCGCCATTCAAAATCGACGACCAGTTGGGTAAACCCGGCCATCCGCGCACCCTGTGCATCTGCAAGCGACAACTGGTCGATCTCCAGGCGCAGTTGCAAGGGGTAGAAGCGGACGTCGGCGACCTGCAGTTCGTGTCCCAGCGCGGCGACCTGCTTTTTCAACTGCCACTCGACCACGGCCGGCAGCAGCAGAAACCCGCAGACCAGGTAGAACGACACCAGTCCGACGACTGCGATCGACGGCACGCTGGTGAGGAATTTTCCGAGTCTCTTAAGCATGGCGGAAGGGGCTGGCGCAAACCCGAGTCAGACCGATGAACACGCAGAGGGCATTTGTTCGAATACTGTCCTGTCGCATCTGGACCAGAAAGTGTTCATTCCAGGCCCGCATGGCTTTTGCGCGCAACCGGTAACTACCAGTCCCGACTGGCTTGGCCAGCCATTTGGGAAGGCCCTTTTTCGCCGCGCGAGGCGGAGCGCGGCGCCACCGGATGAGGCGTGCAGCGCACGACGGTCATCACGCGCTCGACTTCTTCGCACATGGCGGCATGCGCCAGCAAACAATCGCCACCGTCTTCGGCCAGCCTGGCCTGTTTGCGCAGTACCTTGTCGGTGCCGCCCAGATTGGACATCACCCCCGATGTTCTGCCGCTTGTTGTTCAACGAGCGGGCGGCGGCCTTGGCAGAAAAATGCAGCACGTCGCGTTGATCGTAACCGCGCGTCAGCAGGCCCTTGCTAGCCTTGCGCACGCTCGCCGCCTGGGTAAACGCCACGACCCCATGGCCCGTTGGGTAAAACGCGCCGAACTCCGACGACCTCTCCTGCGTCATGTCGCCCCTGATTGTTTTCTGCTTGCGAATCGCCATGTGTTTGTTCCCTTTTTTTGACGTGTGATGCTTGTGCCAGCAGGGGGCAGCAAAACGGCGCACAGGCTGCGCGCTTCTGCCCAAAGCACCCTTAGGACCCTGGTCAAAATTATCTTTACATTCGGCTGTTCCTGAGCGGCTGCCGCGGCGTTTCGCTGCTTGGCAATAGCGCCGCTATTGCCGGCCAATCGCGCCTTGCTGCAACCACTCAGGAACACTCTCGATGTTGACAAGATAATTTTGACCAGGGTCCTTAGTCCGACCATGTTGACCCCGGAAGTTTTCCGCGACATTGCCAGATCGGAACTTTCGTCCGGCACCATGGCCGCAAGTCGGCGCGAAGCAGAACACACAGGAGGACCCTCCATGCACAACGTGCCCAACCGCCCACCGGGCGACGACCAGAAACAGGAACGCCCCAAGCACGACGATACCGAAATCCGCGAACCGCGCCAGCATCCGCAGGAACCAGCGGTCGACGATCCGCCGGCTGATCCGGTGCAGGACGTGCCGGTCGAGGAACCGTCGCGCAAACACGGTGCCATTGGTGCTTCCCGCTGCTGAACTGACAGCGACGTTTGTGGTCGGCCAGCCGGCACGACCCTCCTCCGGCCGGCGGTATACTTGTGCGGTAAAACGGCAGCACCTGAATGCCCTATTTGAACGGATTGGCCCTGCCGATCGTCTGGCTGGTGTTTGCCACCGGCGGTGATTGATGTCGGAGGTTGGCGGCTGGCCCCGATCGCCAACCAGATCGCCACGCGCCGCGGGCTCGGGCAGGCGCTGACGGGCGCGGATTTCTAGCAGGCGTCACCGCCGTTTGTGCTGCCCCATTTAAAAAAAAAACACCACACCGACTTCCTCGGTGCAGTGGCGTACACGCCCGATGAGTCGGTCGTGTTCAGCTGGTTTGAATGGCCGGACGAGGCCATGCGCGATGCGCCGATGGCGCAGCCGCCTGCACCTATGGGAACCGACCCGCGCTTCAATACTGAGACCAACCCGCCGCCATTCGACGTTAAACGCATGATCCTCGGCGGCTATGTGCAGGGCTTCTTGGTGCCGGTCGCTGCAGGCTAGCAGGAGGCGTGTCGTCAGCTGGCCGAAGAAGCCTGGACATGGTTCAGCGAGTTTAGGGCGCGGTACGTGATCGAACCCTGGCCGGACGATGTTCCTCCCGGCAAACAGGCGGACTTTCTCCGCGCCGTCCTCATTCTCGGGGTGCCTGTGGATGTAGCAGATCTTCTGCGTCGCTACTGCGCTCGGCGGCTATCTGATCATCCAGCGCGTCGCGAGGCGCTATGTCGATGACCTGCTGCGGCTCAGTGGATTTCTGCAATACCGTGCCAGCTCGCCTGGCGTCAACCTGCAGATTGTTCAATCGCGCGGCGCCGGTGAGTGAAGTCGGCAGATCACCGAAACGCAGATTGTAGATGGGCTCCGGCATGATGATGCCCGCGCGATCGAAGGCAGCCTTGACCAGGCGTATCGCTTCGCTACGCACTTTCAGAAACTCCACCGCCGACTGATCCACCCATCCGAATACGCTCAACAGGACATTCGAATCGCCGAGCTGTTCAACTGTACAGACCGGCGGCGGGTCGTCTAGAACGCCCTGCATTTTGCCAAGCGTAGTTGCAGCGAGCTCCTGGGCCGCGGCGAGGTTCTGTTCAGTGTCGACGCCGACATCGAACTGAAAGCGACGTTTTGGGTTTCGCGTGTAGTTGACGATGACAGCTTTGTACACCGTCGCGTTCGGAATGCGCGTGTGATTGCCATCCAGTGTCATCAGGATCGTCGCCCTCGCGGTCAGCCGCACCACGCGTCCTTCCCATCCGTCGATGCTGACCAGATCATCGCGTGCGAACGGCTGGCGCAGGCTCAGCAAAAGGCTCGCGATGTAATTCTCCACCGTATCGCGTAGCGCGAACCCCACGGCTAGCCCGGCCACCCCCGCAGCGCCAAGGAGCGAGCCCACCAGTGTCGATGCATCAAGCACCTCGAGGGCCACCAGCAGGCCTGCCCCGATTACCGCTATGCGCACGAACTGCCGGGCAAGGTCGCGCATGAACGGATTGCGACTGAAGCGCCGCATGATTCGCTCGCTGCCCGCCAGGCCTCGGGCCAGCCACTTCGCCACCAGCAGCACCGCGAGCGCAACGATCAAAAATGGCAGGTACGCGATGAAAACGAATAGCTGGGCGAGAACGCGATCGCGGGTTTGTATCAATCGTTGCCAGAGATCTCGCGATTGGACGATGTGATCGCGCACTTCGACGACGTCATGGACTCTGCGAGCAAGGGTGACAGCCTGCCGGTGCGCGGCCTTTGCGGCCACTTCGCCGGATAAAGTGACTACGCCGGCATTCACCGAGACGACGATGGATTGGAGACCGTCGAGCGATTCGAACAACTGTTTGAGCCGCGATTCGATCATCACGTCGGTCCCTGCATCCGATTTAACGGCGATCGGCGTCGCAAGTTTCGCTGGCGCTTCGCCTCCCAGCGGCATCTCTTCGCCACGGCTCGAAGACCACCCGAGTACGCCAAGCAGACATATTGCGCCTGCCAGCAGCGCGCGCACCCGACGCCATGCGACTGCGCTGGCACCCTGGCTAGATGCTGCCGCACCGACTGTCATGCCGCCGGCATCGACGTCGTTGCGTGTGCGTACGCAGGCTTGCCCATCGCTTGCCACCAAACGCCGGATGGAGGCCACCGCAAAGGCCAGTGAGTCATGGTGGCGACTCACATTCACCCGGCCTGTGCGTTCCGTTCGGGATGCGAAGCATCTTCGCGGGTTTGACGCATCGATTGCCAACTGTAGCCCAGTTCATGTAGCAGCCGCCCCACCGTGGTTGAGCTCACCCGCCAGCCCTGCTTCACGAGCGCCGCCGTCACCTTCGCTCGGCTTTTGCGCGCCCAGCGCAACGGTGAGCACGGATCGCCTCGCGTCAGCGGGTCAACTAATGTCTCCAAAGCCGCTTTCACACCGGGTTGATCACCCTCCGGCTTCGGGCGCCCCGCGCCAGCGCGACGGATACGGCTGAGTTCACACACGCCCGTCTCGATTTCCTGAGGGCCCGCTATGACGGTCGTGCGCGATAAGCCCGTCGCCGACGACACCACCGTAGTCAATCGCCTGGGATTCTGCGCCCGTCCAACGACGGCGCCCGCTCTCGTCGAGATACGGTTCCTCCGCCACCCGCTTCTCCACGATCCGCGATTCAAGTTCAAGGTCCCGCCTCATGAATCCATCAGATCATGAATCGACTTGCTTGTACAGAAAATTGATGCCAGGGCCCTTACCCAGTACAAGGCCCAGAGCCTCATTCGGCACATCGAGCGGAGCTTTCTGTCAGAAAGCTTCAATGAGTTCGTCGTCATCGTGCCAGCCCAGCAACAACAGGGTAATCCTGGTACTCAGGAACGGTCGACGCCCTATGGCAGAACATCATTCTGTATTCAAAGGCGCGCGTCGGCGAGGGAAGTTCGATCGATGATTTGCTGCTCGTGCCCCGCGTAGCCACCGGGCAGGGGGGCGGCTATCCAGGGTCATCATCGACAAGACTGGCGTGTTACCCAACGGTTTCAGCGCAGGCGTCGATGACGAAGCAGACCGCGCTCGCTGGCTGTACGTCAACCCCGGCAGAATCACCGTCGTGTCTCCCGAAGTGATCAGACAGGCCAGCCGCGTCGGCTGAGTGCTTTTCAGGCGCAACACTCTGATCGGAAATTTATTCACATGCACGCTGGGCTCGCTGAGCGCTGGCGACGACTGTATGCCGGCCCGTCGTGTGTGGTCTGCTGTCTCAACGGTCCGGTGCGCGACCTCGGCAGCGTCTACTTATGCAAAAGCGCATCCATTCAGTAGCTATCGCGCCGACCGGGATTGCTGCTGATGTGGCCGTCGAGATGGTCATTTCGGGCTTGCTGAGGCAAGGTGTCGCGCTCGACCTGAATCTCGCGCATCTTTTCGAGGACTATGCGCTCGGCATCGACGATTGCATCGTGTTCGTTTTCGAAGGTCGGGCCTGCGTGTTTGAGTTGATCGATAAGCTCCTTCGATTTTTTATCGAAGATGCCGGCGCGCCACGTGTGACCGTGTTCTACTGCGTAAAGCTCTACCGCCGACTCGGTCGATAGATGCGGGACCGATACGATGACACTCATCTGGTTTTCCTCGCTTCGAATGGGAATGAATTCATGAGCCGCGGACCACCCGTAGCCACGTGCATTTCTGTACCGTTCGTCACCATCGTGCAATCGTCAATCAATGAAGGTGCAGAACCCTCACAGCCGGGGCCTTTCCTGACAGCCACTATCGGCGATTGCCCTACCCCAAGCTCCCGTTCCCGGCGGTCAACGAGATACCGGCTCACGTCTTTGCATGGCGCATAACTCAGGTGCGCCGTGAGATTACGCAGCCCGTAGAACCTCGACTTTAGAAGCATTCGCGTTCAGTTATTCCGGAATTCAGCCGCGGCGAAACGCAGCTCACGCGCTTTTTCACTGAAAGGCCTACGGACGATGAAACGACGTTAGGGCGTGAGCGGCCACGCCAGTCCGTCTTCTCTGATCTGAGTAGAGCAGCTAAGTTGGGCGCGTCCGATACCGCTTCATGGAGCGGACTGCGGTTGGCGTCTCCCGCGTCCTCCGCAAGGGCATATCAGCCGCGCCCAGCCGCGCAGCGCACGCACGATGGACGTCCCCGCATGTCAGAGCGAGGACGTCAATGGGTAAGTGCCCCTGCAACGCAATGACGAACTACATTCCGACGCCTGCGCCGGACTATATACGTTTATCTTTCCGGTCGACGCAGTTGCGGGCTGCCAAGAGTCCTATCCGCGACCTGCATACTTACTGTTGCGCGTTGCCCTCCCTATGCTGCCGCGCGTTGTCGGAGTCAATGCAATGAGGAACTCACGATGTCCTACACCAACTTCGCCCTAATGATATTTACGTCGATTCTGCTCATGTTCGGCTTGATGTACTTGAACACTTACCAGGTGTCGCATATCTGGTTTAGCGAGACTCGCGCGTTCGTGGCGCTGGTGATGGGCGCCACGATGACGGTGGTGATGCTCGGTTTCATGTGGAAGCACTATCGAGATGCGAAAATCAAAACGGGCATCATGTCGACGGCAGTGCTCGTCTTCACCGGTTCGCTGTGGCTTGTCCGAAGCCAGGCAACGGTTGAGGACGTTTACTGGATGAAAGCAATGATTCCGCATCATTCCATTGCGATCCTGACCAGCGAGCGCGCCACACTCCGAGATCCTCGGGTTCGCGAATTGGCTCACGGAATTATCGAGACTCAGCGGCGCGAGATTGCGGAGATGGAAGTGTTGGTCCGGGAACTGGAGGAATCCCGGCGGGCTCACTGAGCGCACACCTCGACATCCATCCGGTCATGCGAAGCAAGGCTTGACTCTGCACTCAGCCCAACAACGGACGCCAAGGCCGGCTCCAGCGATCTGGAATCTCAACCTTGCGTTAGGCTCAGTGCCGCAGGGGGATGCGTGCAGCGCACTCCAGACTCAGACCGCGCCATCGCGACGCCGCTGGCGACTGGCATCCCCCTGAATTTCCACCGCACCCCGGGCAAACCTCGGCCCGCACCATCGCACCTTGCACGTATCAGGTAGGCCTTTTATCCGGCCTATGCTCCAGTCGCGCGCGTGGGTTGGTACGGTTCATCGTCCGCGGGGTGCGCCAGATCATCGGCGTCCAGCGGTGGCGATGGGTCGGGGTCAATGCTTTGCTTTCCTCCATACAGCAGCGTCAACGTAGCTCGCGCTTCCGCTTCCAATTCGGGCGACACTTTCCCGGTATGGTGCGCAGTCCACCGCAAGGCCACGATCACCTGCATTGCACGTTCCAGTAGCTCTCCAATCGTCATTTTCCTTCGCCTCTCCGGTAGCACGCCGGTGACCTTGCCTAAACGGTATGCAGCTTTATGTAGGCAGCTTGCCCTCCACCGTGTGAGCCTGTTCCCGCAACGTAAACGAACGTTAAAAGCCTTTCCAAACGGCACGCGCTCGTCGGCAGTGGAATCCCCGGAAATCCGCAGGCGTTCCCGCCATGCTGCGGCCACGCACTTCGCGAGTAAAGGCACCGCGCCTCAACGGCAATGCTCACATCGACTGCGGCTGGCATTCCCTTTGCTGCAAATCGGATCCCCGATTGCAGAGTACGACGATGAACCATCCCGACCCGCTGGCCGGGGATTGCCGCCAGAATATCATCTCCTGGGGGCTCGAAGCAGCGTTTGTCGTTGCCCTCGCGCTGCTCGCCCTTGCCGGCCGCACACCCGGACTTCGGCCCTGCCTGCCGGCCGTCGGGTAATGCTCGTGAATCAGTTCGGTCACCTGCTGGTCGCAGCGGTGCGGCGCTTCCTGGCGGAAGACTGCATGCTGTTCGGGGCTGCGCTCGCGTATTACGCGATCTTCTCGTTGGCACCGGTCCTCGTGATCGTGATGGCGGTGACCGGCCTGTGCACGACACCGGGGCCACCTAGGGCTATGTGTTCACCTAACTCGCCGGCCTTGTCGGAACAGACAGAGCGGCGTTGATCGAACGCGCAGTGGCTGCTGCGCGTGTCGACGCCAGTGGTGGCATGGCGTCATTGCTGGCACTCGGCGCACTCTTGGCGGGTGCCAGCGGCGCGTTGAACACCTTGTCGATGGCCCTCAACCATGTATTCCGTCCGGTCGCGGCCCATGCGGGCATCGTGACAGTGATGCTCAGGCGTCTGCTAGCAATAGCGATGTTGCTGACCCTCGGCTTGCTGCCGCTCGTGTCGCTGCTGTTGAGCGCCATCCTGAATCATGTAGCATTGCGCCCGCAGAACTGGCTCGGTGAGGTGGCCGCTCTGGCAGATGCGTTCAATTTCATTGTCGCATTTGCCAGTGTCTGCGGGGTGACTACTGCGATACTTAAATGGTTGACCAATCGATAAGTGCGGTGGCGCCATGGCATGGGCACTGCGGTTCGCGCTTGGCAAGCAACTCGTTGCAGCCTATATCGGCCGCGCCGGACTCGTCACCGTTTACCTGAAATAGGCGCCGCCCCAACTCTGCGTGTCGCAGCGCGTAGTCCGAGCATCCGGTTGTCTGCGTGGTGACACATGCGCCTCGCGCGTCGTGTTGAACGGCTCCGGTCGGCAATCCCCACGTACTTGGAGCGGTGCAACGTGCTCTCTTCGGCGCGGCGCTACACTCGCCGCTCTCTGCGGCACCTTGTCCAGCGTCGCGCCCCTGCCGCGCAGCTTAAGACAATCCGGTCAGTGCCTTCAGTTGAGGCCGCTCCCATCTATCCACGCTGAGCGCACCCGACATTCGCCAGGTGCCGGGCGCTGACACGATTTCGAGCGAAGCGCGAAGCGATTCGATGAAACCACCCCGATCCCTGCTGGAACACGCCCCGACGACTCAGGCTGCACGTTCGTGCACCGGGTCGGAACATCGTCTAAACATTCAGGGAGATTTTCCATTCCAACGATAATTCGTCTCTTAACCTGTGCGCTGCTGCTGTGCTAAAGCATCGCTGCATCGTGTTGCGCGGCCGCGAGTACATCGCGGCACTGAAGCCATGCGGCGACGGCCTGCACGTCGAGACGCTGCGCTTTGCCGACGAAGTCCGCGCCGCGGCCAGCGTGTTCGCCAACATCGGCCACGCGGACGCCGAGAACAACGAGGAACTCGTCGGCCTGGCAGAGGAACTGATTCAGCGCAAGTCGGCTCCGTTCGATGAATCGGCCTTCAAGGACCGATATCCGGAGGCGCTGAAGCGACTCATCGACGCGAAAGGCTCGCGCCGCCCGCCAGTTGCCATCGACGAGGAGGCCCCGGCGCGCGGGGCGCAGATCATCGACCTCATGGCGGCGCTGAAGGGGAGCGTCGGCGACCTCCGCGGCGGCGCCAAGGCGTCGCCGCGCGGTTCGCAATCGCCGGCGCGCCGCCCGCGTCGAGCATGAAGAGCCGCGCCTCTCATGGCTCAACACTCGATCCCTATCGCCGCCAACGCGATTTCGCCCGCACCCCGGAACCGAACGGCACGCCACCCCCGCAGGCGGGTGCCCGGTACGCTGTACAGAAGCATGCCGCGAGACGATTGCACTACGACCTGCGGCTTGAACTCGACGGCGTATTGAAGAGTTGGGCGCTGACGCGCGGCCCGAGCCTCGCCGCGGGCAAGAAGCGCCTCGCAATACGAACCGAGGATCATCCGCTCGAGTAGGCGGACTTCGAGGGTGTGATTCCGGGCGGAAGCTATGGCGCTGGTACTGTGCTGCTGCGGGACACTGGGCACTGGGATGCCGTCGGCGATGCGCACGACGGTCCGGCCCGCGGTCACCTGCGCCTGCTGCTGCACGGTGCGCGCCTCCGCGGGCGCTGGTCAATGGTGCGAATGGGGCCGGCGCGCGAACGCCAGGAATCATGATTGTTCATCAAGGGCGCGGACGCGGGGGCAGAGGACTGCAAGGCCACGACGCACGACGTGCTCGCCGCGGATACCAGCGTCGCAAGCGGGCGGCAGCTCACTGATATCGCGCACGGTAAGCCATCAGTACGCGCGCAGGACCTCCGCCCCCACGCGCGACATGCGTGCCCCGCGTTTGTACCGCCGGCACTGGCAACGCTCACTGACGCACTCCCGGGCGGTCCGGGATGGCTCTACGAAATGAAGTTCGATGGCTATCGCGTCCGACTCGCCGCTCGCCGCTCGCCGCTCGCCGCGCGCAAGTCGCGCCTGGCCGCCCTGCTCGCGCGCGCTTCGCCAGCGGCCACGTGTATGCACCTGTCAACGCACGTCGAAGAGCTCAATCAAGCGGCACTCAGCGCACAGTGCGCGTGCGGGTTCGAAGGCATCTTCGCCAAGCGGGTCGAGGAGTCCTATCGCAGCGGCCGCGGGCGCAGTTGGCTCAAAATCAAGTGCAGGCACGACGCAGAGTATGTCGTCGGCGGCTACAGCCCGTCGACGCGCGGTCTGCCCTTCGCGTCTGTCCTGCTCGGACGCTACGACGCCAGCGGTCTTCGCGATGCCGGACGCGCCGGCAGTAGACTCGACGTCGACACGCGTCACGCATGGCTAGCGCGCTTCAAGCCACTCCGGCGCGTCACGTCACCGTTCGTCGACGCACTGCCAGCATCGATTGCAGCCGGTGCTGTATGGCTCGATCCCACGCGCGTCGCGAAGGTCGGTTCGGCCGGACTCACGGGCCAGGGACTCGGGCATCGGGGCAGTCTGCAGAGACTGCATGAAGACTTGCCGGCGGTGAGCGTAGGCGGAGAAAACGACATGCTCGACACGATCACAATTGCCGACGTGCAGGTCACGCATGCGGCGAGGCCCGTCTACACGCAGCCCCGGTTGACCAAAGCGCGGGGTGCTCGACTACATCGCGCGCGTGGCGCCAAGCATGCTGCCTCACGTCGCGGGGCGTCTGCTCAGCGTGCTGCGATGCCCCGGCGGAGCGGAGAAGCAATGCTTCTACCAGCGCTATCCAGCCGCGGCGGCCGACGCGTCTGTTCTTCACCATCGCGACGGTGACGACGAATATTTCGGCATTAACGACCGACGCGGTCTCGTCGGGCTCGCGCAACAGAACGCGCTGGAGTTCCATCCGTGGGGCGCGCGCGCCACGACGCTCGAACAGCCGGATCGTCTCGTGTTGGATCTCGCTCCGGACGAGCTTCTGCTTTTCGCGATCGAGCACGGCGCAGCCAGCGAGCTGCGCGAGGTCATCGCGGCGCTGGGCCTGGAGAGCCTGTCATTGATGCACCCCCGCAAGCCGCGATAAACCTGCAGCAGATCATCGACCAGCCTGATCCGATTCCACTTCTATCTGGTCACGACCTGCTGCAACCGGTCCCGGCTCGCGTCGGACGCTTCGTAGAACTTTACAAGTCCGACTGCCTTGAGAACGGTGACCGCCTATGGCGCAGCCAACGCCCAGACATGGCTAAAATCTCGTCCTTGTGACGATCAATGTTGCGCCGCGCTCCTCGCGGCGATCTGCTCGCTGCATGACAGAATCTGGTGCTGCTGCGCCCGCTGGGCCGTGAAATTTCACGAATCCACGTCCGACGGCGCCAAAGTCTGACACGAACGGGCTGCAGAGAATTGCCTGCATCGCAGCTAACGGATGTGTAGAGGGCATCGCCCTGATGTTACGGCAGCAGCAGAAAGGCCTCAAATGAACCACCCTTCATCGACAACGATATGGCTCGCTACCAGCATATTGCTCTGCACGACCGTGCTCGGCGCCGTCGCGGAGGAGCCTCACGTGGCCCTCGTCAAGAACACCACGGGCGATGTCACCGTGGTGCGCAACAATGACCCATTGCCTGCGCATAGCGGCATGCCGCTCTTCGAGAACGACACACTTATTTCCGGCCCGGCTGCCACCGCGGGTCTGGTTTTCAAGGACGGTACTTTGTTGAGTGTCGGCCCGGCGAGCGACATCGTCATACGTAACTACGACTTTGAGCCGCGACAAAACCGCTTCGCCTTCGCGCTCTACATGTCGAAAGGCACCGCGCTCTACTCCTCTGGAAAGATCGGCAAACTGGCCCCTGACGCCGTCAGTATCGCTACGCCGCGCGCCACAGTAGGTGTGCGTGGCACCCGATTCATCATCTCCGCGGAGTAAATTCAGTGAGTCGAGCCCATTACTTCGCCCTGGTCATCATTTTCGGACTGACGCTTCACGGATGTGCATCGAAGCCTGTCGCGCCCGTGGATCGTGTTCGGACGAGCGTCGTTCTGCTGCCCGACGAGAACGGCCATGTCGGTGCCGTGCTCGTTTCGTCCGCGCAGGGCGCGCAGCGGATCGATTCCGCATATGCCATGACCACGGTGGGCGCCGACCATGCGACGATGCCAGCCATCACCCACACGAGCCAAGCTGCCGTGCAACAGACGTATGGTGCGGTGCTCGGCGCGCAGCCTTCGCCCCCCGCGACCTTCACGCTCTACTTCGAACTGGGCAAGACGACGCTGACCAAAGCCTCCCGCCTCGAGCTGCCTGCCTTGTTCGCGGCGGCGCATGCACGCAAGCCCACCGAGATATCGATCCACGGTCACTCGGATTCAATCGGCACCGACGAATGGAACTACCGGCTCTCTGAGCTCAGGGCGAAATCCGTTGAACGAATCTTGCGTCGACACGACTCGACACTCGGTACTGTCGACGTCAAGTTTCTCGGTGATCGCGAACCTCTCGTGCCCAGCCCCGACAACGTGCCAGAGCCCCGGAATCGCCGCGCCGAAATCCTCGTTCTCTAGGACGCGTTGCGATGTACGGCGTCAGCTACGCGCGCGGACTTTCATCACGCAACACCTGTGGGTTCATGGCCGCCAGCCTGGTGCTCGCCACAGGTGTCTGTGTGATGAATGTGCAGCGGCACGATTGGCTCGCGCGATGGGACCATCTGTTTCTCGACACGGTGCTGGTGTCGACCGCGCCGGGTACACCGGCGCGTCACACGGTGGTCGTCGACATCGACGACGTCAGTCTGGC
>Ga0163144_10007451_pt1 | contig 23995 bp, 11 predicted proteins | sample OliLak19BULKMAT1_FD_123175 | JGI IMG/M metagenome (GOLD analysis project Ga0163144, IMG submission 123175) | Freshwater microbial mat bacterial communities from Lake Vanda, McMurdo Dry Valleys, Antarctica - Oligotrophic Lake LV.19.BULKMAT1 | ecosystem: Environmental > Aquatic > Freshwater >...
TTAGCCAGCCTGCACCAAAGCCCGTAGAGGAAGCCGCCAAGGCTTTCGGTGATCACAATTGGGACGTTCCGAAACTCTTGGCGAGTTCCGCTACAGGAATCGCCTGGAGATTTTGGTGACAGGTGCCAGGCACCTGCCAGTGATCCGGGGAGAAGAAATCTCAAGATTCAACTCGGCGCTTTAAGACGCGTTGAAATCATCGTCGAAGCATACGCCACATTTAGTCAGGTGACTTGTGGGGTATAAAGAGGCGTCTCGCCCGTGAAATCACGGGCGAGACGCCCGTGCCACCCGATTCGCGGGCTAGACAGTTACACCATGCACAGCTTTACCGCGTCGGTTAGCCCTGTGAGTGGATCGCCTGCCGGAATGAACTCATGCGCAAAGAAACCATCGAAGCCGGTATCCGCTATCGCCTTGGCAATCGGCGGGTAAAACAGTTCTTGCTGGTCATTCAATTCATGCCGCCCGGGGTTTCCACCGGTGTGGTAGTGGCCAAAGTACTGGTGATTCTTTTGAATCGACCGAATGATGTCTCCCTCCATGATTTGCATATGATAGATATCGTAAAGTAACTTGAAGTTGTTCGATCCTACTTCTTTGCAGAGTTCGATTCCCCACGCGGAGTTGTCGCACATGTAATCTGCGTGATCAACGCGGCTGTTGAGCAGCTCCATGTTGAGGATGACGTTTTTCTTTTCGGCCACACCCACGATTTTTTTCAGAGCTGCAGCACAGTTCTTCAAACCTGTCTTGCGATCGATGCCTCGTGCGTTTCCTGAAAAGCAAATGACGTTGCGAAAACCCGCCGACGAAGTCGCTTCGATCATTTCGTTTATTTTCGTCAAGGACGCGTCATGGTACTTCTCATCGCACAGCCCATCGGTGAGCGCATGCGATGAAACCATGGTGCAAACCAAACCGTGCTTCTTAAGTGTCGCAAAGTCCTCCGGTTTCAGCAGATCGATCCCAACTAGGCCCAGCTTCACGGCCTCTTGGCACATATCTTCCAGTGAGATTTTACCGTAGCACCATTTGCAAACGGATTGCTTGAGCCGTCCTTTCTTGCCATCGACTTGGGCCGCAGCCTGGGCGTTCGAAGCGGCAACAGTGATCGCGGCCCCTGCCGCCACGGCACCGACAGCTCCTAGACCAAAGCTGCGGCGGGAGATCGAATCGTCTTCTTGGTTGTCTTGGTTTTGCATTTGCATTTTCTTTGTTGAGAGGAAGGAAATCAATTCGTCAATGGAACACAAATCAACTTTTCGTCGTTGCGTACGTAGATGCACCCGTTCGCAAACGCCGGTGCGCACCAGACAACATTCCGACCAGACGATTCGTTGGTGGGCTCAATGATCTTCTCACGGGAGATTTCTTCGTATCCCTTCGGAGTCATACGAGCAATGATCAGTTCACCCAATTCATTGAAGAGATAAAACAGGTCACCGCTTCGAACGATGAAAGCCGTACCACTTTGAAGCGGACGTTTTCCGATAGGCTTTGCGGTTTCCCATATCCGCTCGCCAGTATCAATCTTGAACGCGATTAGCTCGCCGCTTTGATCGAATCCATAGATCACTTCGCCGATTCTCATCGGCTGTGAGTTTACGGGCGAAATTGCCTTCTTGGCTTGATCTCGCCAAACCTGTTTAGCGGTCGGTGTCTTTTCGTCCAGTTCGACCAGCATGTTTTTATCTGAGTAGCCACCGACAAACAAATACTTGCCTGATTGAATGGGTGACATAATGATCGATCCGTTGCTCGCCTCATACGGTAGTGTCCAATAAAGTTTGCCTGTCTCTGGATCCACTGAGTTGATCGCAATCGGATTGGGCAAAATGAGTTGCCGCTTGCCACCTGCTTTGATGATGGTAGGCGGCGAATAGCCTTGTTCCGGAGCCGTTCCAAATCGCCAAATTTCTTTGCCTGTCTTCTTGTCCAAGCAAACAGTGTGCGACCCTTCGCCGCCAGCCAACGTGATCAGGTGTTCGCCATCGATCAGCGGATGGGCAGCATAGCCCCAGAGGGCTGAGTTTGTCTTGTATTGCTCCTTGAGTTTAATGGACCAAACGACGTTCCCTTTCGCAGCCTCAAAACAAATCAAATCGCCTTCTGCGCCGAGTGTATAGACGTACTTTCCATCCACAATCGGAGTACATCGCGGACCACCTGAAAAGGAGATAGCGTAAGTAACTGGGGTTTCGTGTTTCCAGATTTCCTTTCCGGTTTTGCTATCGAGGCAAAGCACCCGTTCCGTTCCTTCAATGGAACGACGTCCCCAGTTTGCGTCTTTTGCGTTCGCTTTCGTTACCAAATCCGTTACGTAGAGTCGGTCGCCAACCACGGCTGGTCCGGAATACCCGCCTGCGACGGGTGCGGTCCAACTCGCCTTGAGACTTCCAGGCGCGAAACTCTGCGGTGGCTTGGCAACGTTCCAAACGTTATCGCGATTTTGTCCCATCCACTGAGGCCAATCCTCAGCAACACCGACAACCGTCAATGCAGAATTAAGACCACAAAACGCCATTAGGAAGACAAGGCTTTGACGATACTTCATAGGTGATTGCTTTCGTGGAGTGGCGTTTCTTGGTGTTATGGTTGGGTGCTACCTTCCGCCCATTGTACCAAAACAGCCGCCGAAGGTAACAACTCTCCTATGCGACGGGTGGCACGCTCAGAGGCTGTGATTTTATAGTACCGATGACACTCCGTGTGATTGCCGCAGTTCAAAAACCTTTGGTTTTTGAGACAACATCACACGGAGTGTGATGGGTACTTTCTTCGGATTCAAAAAAAGTACAGCCTCTCAGAGCGATCGTGAAGGGAGTGAAAATCGCGGCTTAGATTTCTAGCGACCTACACGCCCTTCGTACCTCAGAGCGTGCCACCCCTCAGGGCATACCACCCACATGCCAGCGCACTTTATTAGACCAACACTGACTCAATTACTGGGCCATTGATCACGCTGAAGGATTCTTGTTCGTCAGCACGACGGAAGCAAAAGCAGTTGCGGCCTGAATTCTTGGCTTCGTACAATGCCTTGTCTGCTCTGCCTAAAAAGGAGTCCGGTGTGTCATGGGGCGATGCTTCTGTAACGCCAACACTTATCGTGATCCTTAGCTCCTGGCCGCCGAAGTTGACGTGTGACTGCTCGATCGCGGAACGGACTCGTTCGGCCGCGAGCCTAGCATGATGCAAATCGGTTCCCGGCAGAACGGCAACAAACTCTTCCCCTCCGTAGCGAGTTAAGAGATCCATATCACGGAGAGTACTATCCAAGAGCTTTGCTAAATTTCGCAACACGGCGTCGCCCGCCAAATGACCGGACGTATCGTTTAAGCGTTTGAAATGATCGACGTCGATCATCAGCAATGAGACCTTTGCCCCTTGACGCCGAAGCTGTGCAATTCGGCGTTCGATTTCCGCATCGAGAACTCGACGATTCCCAACCCCTGTCAAAGGGTCAGTCGTCGATGACGCCATGAGCGTTGCAAATCGAAGTCTCGCCTGGGATTGAAGTGATTCAGACAGTCCCACCGCTGCAATCAATCCAAAAAGACCCGCGAAAGACAAGGCTCGAACCTGGGTCGGATCCAAATTTGCCCAGCCAGCAACTAGCAAACACATGCTTACCCAGGCGATTAGCCCCAGAAATGCAATTCGGGAGGATCGTTCGTTTTGGATCATCTTGGTAACACAAACCTTGCATTCATTTTTGTCACGCACTTCATCCCATGACAAAGATGCCCTAGCGCAAACTTAGGTTGGGTGGCTAAGATGTCAAATCAGGTGCGTGTGGAAAGTACGGAAAACGACGAGACCTATGTGCTGATAGTTCCGATCGACCGGGTGGCACGCTCTCAGGCTGTGGTTTTATAGTACCAATCACACTCCGTGTGATTTCCGCAGTTCAAAAACCTTTGGTTTTTGAGACAACATCACACGGAGTGTGATGGGTACTTTCTTCGGATTCAAAAAATCACAGCCTCTCAGAGCGATCGCGATGAGAGTGAAAATCGCGGCATAGATTTCTAGCGACTCACACGCCCTTCGTACCTCAGGGCGTGCCACCCCTCTTGGTATACCACCCAATCTACAGGTCGATTCCGAACTGCCGCTCGCCCACCAACAAATCAATTGGGTTCTGCTGGGCCGTTGAGCCCGCGGTTTTGGCTCATGGCTGCGTTGAATTGGTCGAGAAGCTGTTGATGCGTTATAGGTATTGCCGGTACAGCCATTTCAAGTCGTTGCACCTGAGGTGCATTGCGATTGTTGTGCAGTACTCGATCCACTTCTTCCTCAAGCATCAATAGCCAAGCCGGAATATCGAGGCCAACTCCTGTTGGCTCGCGCATCATCAAATGAGATTCTTGAATGAGCAGTTCAAAGGCGCGGCTGTCCTCATTGTCACTTGCACGCAACTGTCGCATGGCTGGTCGGATCAGGGCTCGCATGCGGTCGATAGTCATCGGCTTAACAAATCGTTCATTCAAACGGTCCGCCACGGTTGGCATCTTCATCGCATATTGCTGCTGCAGTTTCGCCAGCTTTTCCAAATACTGATCGGACTCCTTCGCGACCCGTTCGGCCAAAGCACGACGCCATTGTTGCGCGGAATTTTGACATCCAGAATGCACCAGGACCTCGTGCGCCCAGAACACCGGCTTCAAGTTCCAGCAAACGCGATCGTACCGTACCCGAAGCCTCAAAAAGTCCAATAGCATGAACAGCATTTCGCCGCGATCGGACTGTGTTGTCGTGCTGTTGTAGTCCTTGTACTCCGCGTAATGATCGATGATCGCTTCGAAGACAACCGATAGCCATCGTTGCGCTTCCTCCATAGGAATCTCGCCGCTCTCAATGGCGTCGAGGAGCGGACGCACTTCCTCACTGTCCTGATTTTGGATAGCTTGCTCGAGGTAATTCCCAACGCCCTGGTGCAAAATGGCCCGGACATTGGACAGCTTCAAAAACCCTTGCGTGAAGATGCCTTTGCCGTACTTTTGAATGAACTGCGACAGTTGCTTCCAAGTCCCAGAGCCATCGATTGTCTCTAAAACGCTCAGTCGAAGTGTTCGCGAATGTGAGAGCCAGCTCCCCAAAAGGATCTCGGTAAGCTGTTCGAGCAAGGGCACGAGCTGGTCGTTGACGGGTTCCGGCGGGTTTTGGTCGACGAGGCGATCCAGCTCCAGCTTCGACCATTCAGGATGAACCACTGCTTTCTTCGAACGTCTCTTATCGGTGCTTGGCTTACCAGGTTTCTCAGCTTGCCACTGATACGCGTTTCGGACCAAGCAGCGGACCATCGATTTAAAGGCGATTTGGAATAGGTCATCAAACTCGGTAACGGCACCATGCCCAACCGGATTGTGATGCTCCATATGGCGAGCTGTGTCAACGAGCCGACACGCTTGATAAAAAAATCCTTGACGCGGTAGCCAAGTCAATAGGTGCGTCAATGCTCGGCGACGAACTCGCGCGCTGAGAATGTCGCTGGGCTGTCCGCCGCGAGTAAGTGAAACGTAGAGCAGCTTCTGCTCGCGAAGGGCCGCGACGAAACTTGGAAACGTTTCTTCGACTCGACTTCGACGACCAGCCATCAAATCGCCAAACAACTCGACCGTCAATACTTCGTCTTTGGGAAGTCCAGCCAGCAAAGGCTGGCAGCTTGCGAGATCGTCTGTGTGTGCCAAACTGGCTCCGATCAACATCCTACCTGCGTCCGCCGTCTCGACCGCTGCGGCCAAGATGCGTTCCATCAAGGACTCTTTGACGACACGCTGGCGATCGTAACGGGCCATCGAATCGGTATCCGTTCCCCCCCTCGCGATTTTGAACGACTGAATCTGGTCAAGCAATTGGACCAAAGCGATTCGATTGTGAAGGCACTGTTCGCTCCATCGCCTGAGCGCCGCAACAACTCGAGATCGGCGAGCTGACTCGGAATTTCCTTGATCCGAGGGAATGAGCGGCTCGGTTTCGAGTGTTTGCGTTGATTGCGAAACAAGTTTCCACATCTGTGCGAGGGCTGCCAAAAACGTGAGATGTTCGCCCAATCGCTTTGACTCGGCGACCAGCTCTTCCGAAGTGCCCTCGTCCATTTCAAAAATTGGACCTTCGACGCCATCGTCGGTACTGTCTGAATAGACCACCCCTTCGTAAGCGGCGTCAAACAGAGATGCCTTGTCGCTGGCCTCATCGCCGTCTTCCGTCGCCTCGTCGTCAGGTGAATCGCCGCGTTGATCGCCGGTAGACTGCATACCCCTTTCCTCATCGGATCGCTTCTTTGGCTTTCCTGGCTTACTAAGCCGGAATTGCGGCACGTCCCAGAAGGTTTCGCCGTTTGCTTCCAAGTAGTCGAAGAACTTCTCTACCATCGACCAGACAAAATGAGGAGACCTAGGCGCATCTACTTGTTTCGGTGCGTCCGAGATGTGCCCGAGTATCGCGCTGGATTGCGGTTCACTGGAATACTCGAACAGTTGTTCTAGCCAGATTCTAGCCAGATCAGAATACGAGGTGTTTCCGCTTTGCAAGCCGACTCGACCCGCTTGACTAAGCCAGTGGACGAGCAATGCCATACTACCAACAAAATCGCGGCGATCGAGCAGTGCTTCGATGACCAGCGCGTAGGCCTTGGGTGAGTCGAACAAGTCCGCATGCGGAGCCCAGAACTTCAAGTCGCCTGCAGCGGCACCACCTTTATGCCAAAGCTGCAATGCTCTCGCCACCAATTGCGATGACTCAAGTGTTTCCTGCGAATCCGTCGCTGCCACGTCGCTAACTTGGTGCGCTGCGTACTTTCGCCACCAATCGGAAATCGTTTGAAAACGTTGTTCGGTCCGTTTGGCCAGATCATCTTGATTCGTCGCTGCCGCTTCACGCCACAGTCGCGAAAGAAATCCAAACGTCTGCTCCATGATTTGGACCAACTCTTCTACGCGTTCGTCAACGACAGTCGAATCGGACCCAATGAACCTTGGGAAATTTCCGGCAAAGCCGAGTATATTCCAGGGATCGACGAGCGCTCCACATTCGACACCGCGTTGAATCAAATCAAAGATCTGGTCAGGTACATCGCCGGCCTTGGCGAGTTCGCCCCGGCGAAGCAGTTGGTTCCCAACGGTCAGTAAGCAATCGATTCGGCATAGGATGCGGGCCGAAGGCACTTGGACATCGTCGGCTTCTTCTTTGGCCGCGGTGGCGCTACCCATTCGCGCAAAAATACGAGCCAGTTGGACATGTTCGACTTGCGAGGCTCGCAGGCGTGCGAGAGTTGTGTTGAGTTGTTGTCTCGCACCGCCGAGCGGCTGTCGACGAATGGACGCTTCACTACGCAATCGATCGGAATGAACGCCCGTCAGCCCTTGCAAAAACTCCGTATAAAATGAGTCTCGATACAAGGCGATTTGGGCCAAGAGGTTGACCAAGGTCGTCGTGGAGGAAAACGAGTTTGGGCTACCACCTGAGATGCCGGAGGCCATCAACATCGTACCCGCCAAAACGACGGCCGCCTCATTCAGCATCTCAGCGTGCGGCAACTCCTTTTCCTTGGCAACTCGATCTAGCAACGCGTCTACAGTGACTTGCTGCAATACAAACCGTCGGTACAAACCGCTTTGATCGATCAAATGCGGATCCCATTGCCCGAAGTAATAATTGGGGCGTTTGTTAACGGGATGATCAAAATCGTAGGCACGCGCATCGAGCGCTAATTCGTCAAGGTTGTTTGGATCGAATTGAGCATCGCGCAAGATGTCTGGCGAAGTATTGCGAAGAATCTCCAACGCTTTGGAAATGATCTCACAGTACGGACCAAACGCCACGCCGACATCGCGCACATAAAGCGGAATCGGTCGAAGCCACTCGTGAGCATTGGGTTCGAGACGCCGGCCCTCCAGAACAGCGACAGGGCGAAAGCCGACGTAATCGTTCAGCTGATCGATAGCCTTGGCAACGATGCGGTCAATTTCATCCCACGGGGCACCTTGCTGAAGAACGCATTCGATAGCTCTGCCTAGGAACAGGCCGTTGAAGAGCCCCTCAGGTTCCTGGTGGAAAAGCAGATCGCTGTGGTAATCTAGGTAGTCTGGCAACAGATAGAGCCAAACGATCTGCAAAACTTGGCTGGCCTGATCGCTTTCGCGAAAGATCGCCTTTTCGTCGCGCAGTTTGCCAAGCCGGTCCTGAAGCCACTGCTGAATCGTCAACCAAGGGGGCAAACCGGCATAGGGGCTAAACTGACCAGGAGCACCGGCCAAGGCGAGACCATAGAGTCGGTTTAAGGCAGCAAGGGATTTTGGGTCGGACTTTCCCGAAGAAAAATTGAGGTAGCCCACGACATGGTCTAAATCCTCGTCTCGTCCGTCCGTTCGATTTTCGTTCGCCACCAGTTCCCCCAGGCAATCCGTACCGCGATTTCGCTCACGCACCCACTTAAGTGCGTTTTGCCCGCCAGAAAGGTCTATGGTAAATCGGCATGATGAATCGCGGAAGTGCCAGAACAGCCAACATGGTTGGCATATGCAAAGTTTGTTCTCATGGTTTTGCAAGGATTTTGGAGGGCAAAGGAGCTCAACCGGTCGTTCATCCCCCCACGTTCCCTCTACTTAGGCCAGAGGCAGTTGAAATACTACCGTAGCCATCTCGTGGCACGGGCGTCTCGCCCGTTAGAACATGGGCGGGACGCGCTACCAGCCTATCATTTTCAAATCGACAGGCTGGAAGCCTATCCCACGAATTGATCTACCCCAGCCAATTTGCCATTCTGGATATCCGTGTCGAGGGTATCCCCTGCGATCCAACCGCTCATCATGACCATCGGCATGCCTGGACCTGGATGGGCAGCACCGCCGGCAAGATACAGTCCCTTGAGATCGCGAGAACGATTGGCGGGCTTGAACGCTCCTAGAAACCGACCGTGACTGGCCAGCCCATAGATAGCCCCATTCAAGACTCGGTATCGCTTATGAATGCCCTCTGGCGTGAGCGAGTTCTCGGTTACGATTCGGTCGCGAATACCCTTCATGCCAGCTGTGTTCTCCAATTTGTCCAAGATCACTTCGCGGTACGCTGGCAACATCTTGGTCCAATCGTGATCTGGCCGCAAATAAGGTGTGTGCACCAAAATATAAAGCGACTCGCCCCCTGCCGGTGCAACTCCCGGCTCGGTCGAGGCGGGTGCGCAAACGTATGCCGTTGGGTCTGGCGCCGGCTTGCCTTGTTTGTAGATGTAGTCGAACTCCTCGTGCGGGTCCTTTGAGAATACAAAATTGTGGTGCAAGAGATGCTCGTATCGTTCCTTTAGACCAAGATAAAGAACGACCCCCGAACAAGCCGGTTCGTAGCTGCGTCGCTTCTCAAACTTCTTGTCGGTGACGGTACCCTTCAGCAGTTCGCGGTGAGTTCGAACAGCATCGCAGTTCGACACAACGGCATCAAATTCATACTTCTCGCCAGTCGTTGTCGTTACGCCACGAACCGACTTACCATCCGAATCAATCGACGCAACATCGACCTGTGTCTTAATCTCAACCCCCAATTCACGAGCCAGCTTCGAAAGAGCCTCGGGCACGGCTCGCGTACCTCCAATCGGGTACCAGACTCCTTCTTCCGTTTGCATATGAGCGATACCACACAGGACTGCAGGGGACGCTTCGGGTGACGAGCCCACATACTGTGTGAAGTGATCTATCATTTGAGCCGCGCGGGCATCCGGAACGCACGATCGAACCAAACCCGCAACAGACCGCCCCATTCTCAGACTCAACACATCCTTGAGAACCGTTGCCGAAAAAGCACCGCCCACTTCCATCGTGTCGGCGATTCCACCAACGCTTCGCCAGAAGAAAAATTTCTCCGAAACTTCATGCAGCCGTTTCGAGATCTGCATAAACCGTTCGTATCCCTGCCCGACATTTGGTACTGGCGAAAAGCGTTCCAGGTTGGCCTTCATTTTGGCAAGATCCGGCACAAGGTCCAGTACGCCACCGTCATCAAAGAAGCATCGCCATTGTGGATCGAGAGCGACCAGATGCATGTAGTCCGCTAAATTGCGATTGGCCTCACGGAAAATTCGATGCAGAACCGAAGGCAGCGTTAGAATCGTGGGCCCCATATCGAACCGGAAGCCATCTTGATGAAGCACTGCAGCTTTGCCACCAACCCATTCATTCTTTTCAAGCAACGTCACCTTATGGCCACGTGCTGCCAACGTACAAGCAGCAGCCAAACCAGCCAATCCGCCCCCGATGACCCCTACGTTCAAAATTCTCGCTGAGCGCTCTATCATGAAATTCTCATTTTGATGTTGGTTTAATTTAAAGTGCTTTTCGATTCGGGCGATGCTCGATCGTTTCCCTTGTTCGATTTTCGCTGCGACATGGCGGCTCGTACGGTTTGGACAAGCCCGCGCAATCTAACTTTGATCCGATTGTGGTGACTAAATTGTAGCAGGCCGTCTAGTAATTCCTCGTCGGATGGCTCCGGCAGTTTGGCGTGCGGCAACCAAGATCCCAGCCGGGTTGAAACAACTTTTGGAAACGTCATCTCCAAAAGCCCTTCATTGCCTCGCGTTACGCCAAAACCACTTTCACCTCGACCGCCAAATGGCAATCGCGGATCGGCAGTCGGGACAATCAGGTCATTGATAGATACAAAACCTGCCGACACAAATCGGACGAGGCGCAGTGCATCCTCGATCGGCCCAAAAATCGAGGCCGACAGGGCGTAGGGACAACGCGAGTCCGCTCGAAGCGCATCCGACCAATCGTCTACGGGAATAATCATGGCCAACGGAGCAAAAATGTCCGCCGAACACAGTCGCATCTCGGTGGTTACATCGGTCAAGACGAGATGACCACAAGAAACCGATTCCGGATTTTCGGCAGGAGAAGAAATCGCGGCTCGAGGCCCACCCGAAAAAACTCGAGCCCCTTTCCGGACCGCATCTTCCACCCCCTCCCATAACTGATGATACGTTTGCGAGGAGACATGCGTCGTCCAACTCTTTTGCCTCGAGTCCTCCAGTCGCTGTCGCAGCAACCGATGAAAGACCTCAGATGACTTCTTCGGTACAAAGACGCGTCTGGGTGCCATGCAGGTCGCTCCCCCATTGAGCCGAAGTCCGAAGACTAACAGGTCGCAAACGCGATGCATATCCGCTCCCGGCAAGACATACACTGCATCGCAACCGCTCAGCTCCATCACAGCTGGAGTCAAATGATCAGCCAGCGAGTGCAACACCGTTCGGCCTGATCGGCTGCTGCCCGTCATGATCACTTTGTCCACGCCAATTTCGATCGCATGCTGCGCCGATTCCAATGAACTATCCAAAAGGACAATCAATTCCTCCGGAACCCCAGCACGTATCATTAAGCTCACCAGCAGATAAGAGATGCGGTCACACCCCGGAGCTGGTTTAAAGACAACGGCATTGCCAGCCGACAATGCATGCAGGATCTGAACGCCCGGCAGGAACAAAGGATAATTCCATGTGCCAATAATCATCACCAGCCCGTGCGGAACGCGATGGACAACCGAGCGAAGTCGACCGAGCCACGAGGGTGAACCACCGCCATCCAAATTTCTTGGAGCCAGCACACGCTTGGCAGCCTTGTTCAGCCACTTTGCCGAATCGGCCAGCGGCATCAACTCGGACGCTATCGTTTCGCGATAATCTTGGCGAGATTGAGATTCGATCGCTTCCGAAATCAAATGCCGCGATTCGACTAGCAGGGATCGCAACTTGGCGAGAATTGCCGTGCGCTCACCGATCTTTCGTTGACTCCAAGCCAACTGAGCTTGATAGGCTTTTGAAAAATCCGACTCCATCTTCGGATTCGTCTTCGAAGCGCTGGTAGGTTTGGAATTGGAAACAAGGGACGTATTCATGCCACCAACATAGCACTAGTTTTCAGAGAGTAAATGACCAGAGGACGGGCCGCAGGACCCGTCCTCTGTTAATTATTGTTCAGCCCAGCAGACTAGAATCCGCCGCCCGCTTGGCCAGCTTTAACTCCCGCTGCGATTGCTTTCATAACTCCATCTTCAAGCGACAACCGAACGACGACGCCACGCTCGATCGATGCGCTGTCGATCATGATGCGATCGTTGCCTACCGCGGCAGATGCTGCATTGAGCATTGCTTCGGAGATGGGCGATGCTTCGATCGATTGAATGTAGTTGAGCAATTGCGATAAAACCAAACGCATTTTAAAGGCCTCTGCCGGTGCGGATGGCTTGGCTGCCGCGCGATCAATCGCGCTCTTGACGCTTGCATCACAGTTCTTGCCAACAGCGATATGAACCGACTTTGGACCGGTTGCTATCGCAAACGTGATTGCATCGCCAAAAATTTTCTGAACTGCCGGAGCCTCCGGCAGCTCAGTCACCTTGCCGGAGTGCAGATTGAATCCAGCGTACTTTCCGGAATTGATTTTCAACTGGACTGGCGCCTTTTCTTTAACCAATTCAGCAGCAATCTTAACGGCCAGAGCTTCGATCTTGGCTCCATCGGCAACAGAAACGCTGGTAACGATGTTGAGCGAGCTTTCCACGCTCACGTCGACCGCCGACTCCATTTTGCCCAGTTTGGCGCTTTCTACCAAGATGTCGATCGCTTCCTCCGCAAGCTTCTTCATGTTTTCGTCAGCGTCCTTGAGAGCTGTCTTGAGCCCCACGCCTAGACTGTTTTCGATCTGCTCGATCTCGTCGGGCGCAACCAATTGGAAGGCCTGCAGGATCATCATGGAACCATCCTGCGGGATTCCAGCCACAGTCGTCTTACTGGACTTCAGTTTTTCGATTTGCTTGGCGTATTTGGAATCGGCGACGAACTGTGACCCAAAGTCGAGTACGGTACGTTTTTCTTGCTTGTTAATTGCCAAGCCAATGACCAACTTTTCCGTTCCTTCGATGCCTTCTTGCATCTGCTCCATCATCTTTTCGGAAGCCTCACGCGTTGACTCGGCATCGGCTGCGTCAATGCCTTGCTCCATGCCCCTGTCCAAGCCTTCTTGAGCTTGGGCCATTAAGAACTCCACAAGTTCGTCTGGAATGTTTTGCGGATTGACCTGAATTCGAATGTCGTACTTTTGAATCATCTTCGGCAGCGCATCGGCCATGTTTTTTGGCAAATCGTCGAGCGACTCTTCGGTTTGGCCAACATAGAGCCATTTGCCAATCTTTTTGGCGTAAATCGTGTTTCCTGCGACGCCCAGCTCGTAGAGTCCGTCGCCGAGGTCGTTGGGTTCACCAATCACGGTTCCCAGCTGTTCAAAGAACTGCTCGAGATCTTCGATTGGCAAACAACCGACAAACGATGGCTGTCCGTTTTCATCCAGGTTGACAAAAACGCCAAAAGGCCGCGCCTTGTCCAGGCCGGTAACAAACTGGTTTACAATTGAGGAGACTCCGCCTACTGCGGCACCTTGTCCGACCAGGCGTGCAACGTGCTGAATATTGGGGAGCAAGGAATCGAGCGAGTTCAGCGCGACCACAAAGACGGCCTCATCCTCGGTTTCGTCTACAACTGCTGTCGCTGCAACTGCAGTTGCAGCTACCTTCAGTACAGTGCTCTTGGCCTGTGCCTGGCACTGGTTGGGTGAACTTAAAGTTGCCAACCCAAGGGTGGCCGTACATACCGCGGCAGATAACCATCTAAATTTCATGAACAAAACTCCATCGGACTCGGAATTGACTAAATCGAATTGGGAACTTTTATAGGCGTTGGGCTAGAACAATTCGGTCCACCCCGCCAATCCTTGGTAAAAATCAGTGGTTTGAAAACGAATTAAGGGCTAACTATAGACGATTCGCCCATGAGCGTAGATAGGGGTTTCGAGCGGACACACCAAATTCAAACTAACACGCCGACAATCTATCCCGCTGCTCAAGAACCGCGAGCGGCCTACCCCAACATATTGCGGTGAGTTATACCCAAAGGGCGTTTAACGCTCTCGGAAAACGATGCGACCTTTTGTCAGATCATACGGCGAAAGTTCGACACGAACTTTGTCACCAGGAACAATACGAATGAAATTCTTGCGCATTTTGCCAGCAACGTGAGCCAAAACTTCAGATCCCGTTTCTAACTGGACACGAAAACGCGTGTTCGCTAAGGCTTGCGTGACCGTACCCTCTACTTCGAATGCTTCTTCTTTTTTGGCCATAAAGTTCGGTTAAGTGATTCCTTCAAGCATCTACTTACGTGAAATATCGAATGCGAGAATGGGAATCCTGCCCCCCTCCCTCTCTTCCAGGCACTATTTATAGGCTAGGCAATACAGAATCGTCCACTGCCAAAGTCCCTTTATTAAGCTCTTTTCTTCCATAAAGGACGCGACCACCACTCGAGTGGGATAGGCTTCCAGCCTGTCGCATTGGAAATGAAGGCGACGTTATCGAATTGCAAGCGAAAGAGATCGAGTGGGATAGGCTTCCAGCCTGTCGTATTGAAAATGACAGGCTGGAAGCCTATCCCACTTCAAAAATCGGACATTTATTGATCGACTGACCCTTACCGGAGTTTTTCGATTATTCTCACTAGCTGTTCCCTGCATTTGAAATACTCCTCTGCTAACCTGCTGTCTGCTCCATGTCCCATCCGCTTCATAGCCCGTACGTCTATTTCTCCTGCCAACACGGTGCGGAAGCGACAATCAAAGCGCAGCTCTGTGAACCCGAAGGACCCTATCGCCTCGCTTTCTCACAAAAAGGATTCGTGACTCTAAAATCCGATTTGGATACCCCCGCTTGGTCGAAACCACTCCCCAAGTCACCACTTATCCGCGCTTGCGGCCATGCACTTGGCAAATTCGACGGCGACAATTCGACGGAACTCATTGAACAAATCCTTGCACAATATTTAACCGCCGATTGGGAACACCTACACGTTTGGCAACGCGATGTGGCACAACCCGGCTGGAATGGCTTCGAGCCCGGTCGATCTCTTTTGGCGGAATCCATCGCCGATCAGCTTCGAAACACCCTAGCATCGCGCAACGATCCACGATCCCAATTTGTCAACGCCATCGCACCCATCGGGACAAAACTTTTGGAAGTCATCCTGCTGGAACCGAACCGATGGTGGGTTGCGGCCAAACCGGTTCAGTCCGAATCCGACGGCTGGCCAGGCGGTGTTTACGCGGTTGCAATCCCTGAAAACATGATCAGCCGTGCTTACCTGAAAATCGCAGAAGCGATTCCGTGGAGCCGATTGCCTTTCCGCCCCGGCGATCGTGTCGTCGAAATTGGCTCGTCACCCGGCGGTGCATGCCAACGACTCCTCGATCTCGGTGCGCAAGTCGTTGGGATCGATCCCGCCGACATGGACGAAAACATAGCCGGCAATCCTCGCTTCGAACATTGGCGTTCCAAGTCCCAGCAAGTAAAGCGAAGACTTTTCAAAACATTTCGGTACCTGATTTGCGACGCCAACGTGGCTCCAAACTACACGCTTGATACCGTCGAAGCGATCACCACTTACCCCACATCGCACTTCCACGGCCTCATCCTAACTATCAAGCTGTCGACGTGGGAACACGCAAAAGAAATCCCGCAGCACATCGCACGCGTCAAATCCTGGGGCTTCGATCGTGTCGAAGCAAGACAGCTTGCACACAACCGCCGCGAATATTGCCTAGTCGCGGAACGAACAGATGCACCACGAAGCGGTTAATGATCTAACTCCTTGGCTAGCTCATCAAAGATAGTGGCATGTCGGAAGCAGCAGACACATTTCAAACAGAGCCGGGGGAAGTTGCCTGGATTGGTGCATACCAATTGCTGGGCGAGATCGGTCGTGGGGGCATGGGGGTTGTCTACAAGGCCCAACATCGCGAAAGCCCGTCGCCCGTTGCGCTAAAGACGCTTGCGAAGTTCGAACCGCATTCCTTGCAGCACTTCAAAAAAGAGTTTCATGTCTTGGCCGATTTGGCCCATCCCAACTTAATTCGATTGGGTGAGCTGGTAACGACCGAGCGAGAACCGTTTTTCACGATGGAGCTCATTCATGGCGTGAGCTTCAAGGACTATGTTTGCAACAGTTTCAACTCGATGCCGGACCTGCAAGGGAGCGATAGGAACAATTTTTGCTTTGACGAAGTGCGATTGCGAAACGCGTTGCGGCAAATCATTGAGGGCCTAAACGCGATTCATAACGCAGGTAGTCTTCATCGCGATTTGAAACCGAGCAACGTTATGGTCAACTCCGAGGGTCGAGTTGTTATTGTTGATTTTGGTCTGGCGGTCGAAACGGATCGCGGTGAGTTTCACAATTCTCTTCGTGAATTTGCTGGAACGCCAGTTTTCATGGCACCGGAACAAGCTGCTCGAAAACCCATGACAGCATCCGCGGATTGGTACAGCTTGGGCGTCATGCTTTTCCATGCCCTAACGGGTGCGTTCCCCTTTGAGGCCGACTCTTATGAAAAGCTCCAATCGCAAAAACTTCGTGGCGCAAAGCAATCCCCAAAGGAACTTGTTCCTGGCATTCCAGCGGATCTCGATTCGTTATGTATGGATTTATTGAGCCCAGCTGCGCTGCTTAGGCCATCCGGCGAGGAAATCGCCAAGCGATTGAATCCAGCAGCGTTGCCGGTCCAACCCTCTACCGTTTGGATCGGTCGCGAGAGCCAGCTGTGTCAGCTTTATAGCGAATGGGAAAAGTCCCGAACCGGTTCAGGACGTGTTTTGTTTGTCACTGGAAAAAGCGGGATGGGCAAGTCCTCGTTGGTGAATCGCTTTTTTAAACTCTTGATCGAATCCAAACAGAAGGTCGTCATCCTACGCGGTCGTTGCTATGAGAACGAAACGGTTACCTATCGAGGATTTGATAGTTTGGTGGATGCGTTGGTACAATACTTGCGCCGATTAACTACGGAAAAAGTCCAGCGTTTGCTTCCGATTGAATTGGATGCGGTTTGCCAGATCTTTCCTGCCTTGAAGGATGTGCCGGCGATTCAATCTGGCCGTTCTCGGCAACGCGTTTATTCAGATCCTTTGGAAGTTCGCAGACGAGGGATACTGGGGCTACGTGAACTGCTGACTCGGCTGGCTCATTGGGAACCCGTGGTACTTTTCCTCGATGACCTGCAGTGGGGGGACGAGGATACTGCAATGATCTTCTGCCAGTTGACCCAAGCGGACTCGATACCTGCCGCACTCATCATTGGTACCTTTCGATCGGAAGAACTGGAAGACAACCGTTGTTTGAGCCTAATTCGTCGCACACCGGTTCCCAGCCCAGAGCACCTACTTCTTGCCGAACAGCTGGAGCTCATTGTGGATCGACTCAGCGTCGACGAATCAACACAGTTAGCATCGGAACTACTCGATTCAAGCATCGCAACCAACAAGGCTGTCATCGAACGCATTGTAAAAGAGACGGAGGGAGATCCGTATTTTATTCGAGCGTTTGCAAACTTCTTTGCCGCGCATGCGAACAATCCGACACTCGAAACTGTTACGACGGAAACCAAGACGCTGAGCGATGTCATTTGGAGCGAGGTGAGCGATTTGCCGAATGACTCGCGCCGAGCGATTGAGCTCATTTCTGTGGCCGGGCGCCCAGTCGCTTGGGCCGCTATCCAGCAATTGGCTCAGTTCGAACAAGATCCTACGACAGCCCTGCAGTCACTGCGAATCAAACGGATCGTTCGTCACCTGAGCGAACGTGGCAACATCGAAACGTATCACGACAGAGTCCGCGAGACAGTCGCCTCTCGATTGAGCCCAGCCCAGACAAGCGATTATTGTTCGCGCCTCGCAAACTTTTTCGAAACCCATCCGGGCAAAAGCGAGCCTGAATTTCTGGGCGATCTATATCGCAAATCGGACCAATTGGCCAAAGCAGGAAAAGCTTATATCCTGGCTGGCAAACGAGCATTGGAGTCATTGGCATTTCATCGTGCCGCTAGTCTCTTTGCACAAGCGATCGAAATGTTGAATCCAACGGGAAGAGAGGAATGCGAGTTAAGGGTTCTGTACGGTAACGCTTTGGCGAACGCGTCACGAAGCTCTGAGTCGGCTGCGCAATTTTTGCGAGCGGCTGAGTTAGCTTCCGAGTCCGAACGGCCCGATTGGCTTCAGCAAGCCGCGTTGCGATATCTGGTTAGCGGTCACATTGACGCCGGCATAAAAGCCTTGACCCAAGCACTTGAAGCCGTACAGCTGACATGGCCTCGGACAACGCTCAGGGCTTTGATCGGTTTGATTGCTCGAGAAGCTCGACTTCAAATCCGGGGTTTGCGTTCGAAAACGACGCTCGATGCTGATGAGAAACCAACACCCAAACAGCCGGCTGCTCCGGAAAAGTTAGAGGATACCCAAGTTTCTCTTGGGCCATTTGGTCATCTACTTACGCCATTGGAACTGCGCCGAATCAAAATTTGTTGGTCGGCAGCGGCTGGCTTGAGCGTGGTCGACCCGATTCGTGGTTCTTACTTTATGACGGAGCATTTAAGACTCGCATTGAACTCAAGGGTACCGCGATACATTCTCCGCGGTTTAGAAGCCTATGCAGGCCACGTTGCAATCGGCGGTAACAAAAGCAGAAGGGCCGTTCGGCGTGTGCTAGTCGAAGCTCGCGAAGTCGCACGCAAAGAGAATCATCCCTACTTTCGAGGCGGGTTACTCAACGCACGCGGTATCGCTGCCCATTTGCGCGGCGATTGGGCGCTATGTCAACGTTGTTGTGATCGAGCCCTGGACCTTTTGCATGACGAACGCTGCCGGGATGTTGCATGGGAGATTAATACCTCAAGAACTTTTGCTTTGTGGGCGCTGCAATATCAGGGCAATCTTGCCGAGGTAGCGCGGCGGCAACCAGAGCTGCTCCGCATCGCACGAGAGAATAACGACCTGTACGCTTCATTGAACTTCGGTACGCAAGTCATGACCCACTTGCAGCTTGCAATCGGCAAGCCTGAGGAAGCTCGAGCAAGATTGGATGAGGATCGCGCACGACTTTCTGAACACGGTTTCTTTGTTCAGCATCACAACCATCTATTAGCAAACGCCTTTATCGACCTCTATGAGGGTAAAGGGGCCGACGCACTCGGGGGCCTAACCGGGCAATGGCGAAAGTACCAAAAGTCATTTCTCTCTCGAGTGCAGCAGGTTCGAATCGATTACCTCCAATTTCACTGTCGCGCGGCTTTGGCTGCAGCCAATGGAGATGGTTCGAAGCCTGAGCACTTGATCATTGCGAAACGCACTATTTCAAAGCTTAAAAGCGAGAAGGTTGGATATGCTGTAGCGTTGGCTGAAGCATTTCACGCGAGCTGGCTTCATCAGAGCGGCGAATCCGCGGCAGTCAAATTGCAACTCGAAAAGGCAATCGTTCTACTTACGAAGGTCAAGATGCAATTGTTTAGTACAGCTTGCCAGCAAATCCTCACGGTAACCTTCGGTGACAGCTCTTCCATAGACCAACGCCGAGTGCAGGAAAAGTGGGTGTCGCTAGGCGTTTTAGAAAAGCATGAGCAAATGGCCCAAGCATTGCTCCCCGGTTTCGGTACGAAGAGGCCCCGCTCAAATCGCCCTGCAAGCGGTCGAGACTCATTGCGACTTCCTTGGCGAGTGAGTGAGGATTAGACGCCCCCACCATCTCAGCAAATTGCAATCGATGAAACCCTCATGTTTAGCTGTGACAGACCACTAGCGACTCACACGCCCATCGTGCCTCAGGGCGTGCCACCCGTACGCTGATTCATCGGACCGCCTTGAATGGCAAAGTCATTGTCGGTCCAGATTCGCTCCCATTCTTTCCAGTCTGTATGCGAGCTTGCAAACTGGATCTTTTCACGCTCGATCGGGACGAGCCCAGCATCGGCGGCCTGCTCCGCCGGAATCGGCTTGATCATCCCCTCCGCTTTCAAATTCGCGGTAATCTCGACATCAAATCGCCCGCGCGGCCAAACGAGCAATCCGACCGCGTCAATGTCATAAGGATGACGTTTCGTAAAATTGGCTTCAAGCTGCTCTCGAACTAGTTCAACACCGCACTTTCTGTAAAATCCCTCCAGTGCCAGCAAAAAGGAATTCTTCTGAGCCGTTGAAACAGAGTTGAGCCAACCGCTTTGAGAGACTCTCGCAAGGATCCATCCGCTCTGCTCCTGCAAACGAAGCTGCAACGACGCCCCGCTCAGTTTCGAGCACGCAAGCTCGATCAAGAAACTATTGGAAGCCGATTCGACCTTCACACACCCAATGGACTGTCCAGACCATGGAGCGCACTTCTGCAACAATGAAATCAGTTCCCGATCTACAAACGCGTGGATCGACTCCTCTGCATGGTGAAGTTGCTCGCGAGTCGACCGCCGAATGGTAAACCTGCCCAGCGATGCGTCTCGATGTTCCAGTTTTCGTAGCTTGCGAAAGATCTTGGGCAATGTTCCCGAATGAAAGCCAGGTCGAAGGAATCGTGCGATTGTTTCGCCATGGCTTCCAACCGGCACCGGCTTCAATCGACCGGGGCGATTGGCGAGATAGAGTCGCCAGTTTTCTTTTAACTCCCAAACGGCGAAACCGAAGAAGCCAGGTAGGAACAACATGTTGAACCATGTGATCGAACGCGCCAGCGGTGTACCAAGATACTGCCCCAAAAAATGGACCATGTTCCCCTCAAGCATAATAAGTGCAGGAAGGAAGATTTTGTGCGCTACGGTTACCACCGGAAAGTGTTTCACAGGATGAAACGTCGGCTCAATCAATAGATTCACATAGATCCGAATCAAAAAGGAGACAAACGACCAAATCACCCCGAGAATCGCTTTCGCAACCACCGATAGCCAGTTCTCGTCGCTGTGAAATCGAAGCCACTCATCGACGGCATACAAGACTCGCTCTAGTGTCCCAAGTAGCAGACGGAAGAAGTCGACAACCCAGCCTATCAGCGCAAACACCAGGCGAGCCTGTAGCTGGTGCAGGGCGTTCTCAATTCGTTCTCGCGTCAACTCCTGAGCATCCCGGCCAAGGCGAGTATTCAGGGCAGCACCCGACAAAAGTGCAATCGCTGCAACCCACCACCATTCCACAGGTTGCCATCGGAACAACCAGGGGATCGCTCGACCTAATAACCAGGCGAGCAACGTGGGCCAAAGCACAAACCGTCTGAACCATACCAGTGGCACCGAAGACCAGATGCTCAACAAAATAGGGAGCTTCAAAAGCAGGAGCGGTGTCTCAAATAGAATGGCTCGCACAAAATGCCAAACAGTTAAGACCAAGCCATACGAAAGCTTGCGAAATCTCGGGACATGAATCAGGGCCATCAAGAGCAGCCCCAAAAGGACCACCAAAGAAAACGTGGGCGTCTGTTGATTATAAATCTGGCGTGCCGCTTCGTCAGGCGTTTTCGGAGGTATTGATATCGTTGCCTCCGTGCCGTCCAATCGTGAAAAATCGAAAGGCAGTCCCGTGCCATCCTCCGGCGTGGGCATGCTTTGTAATTCTTCCGTGCTGGTCGCAATAGGATCTGCCGTGAAAGCCTTGCTCGATGCTTCGGCACCTTGCGTTTTATCGATCGATGCTAGTTGCTCGCTTGAGGTGTCCGTTGATTTCGTAGCGATGGACTCCACCTTGTGCTCGGGACGACTAAACATGTGAACCACATGCAACGTCCCCTCCACGATGACGACCGCTCCACCAAAGGGGATGATCAAATACATCGTGGCAAAGCGTCCTGCTCGCGTTCCAAAGAAAAAGGAACTTACCACTTGTAACCATCGGAGATAGAACTCGCCACGGCGATAGACACCGTCCAACGCCAAATCCAATTGGTCATCCGCTCGCAACAGTTGGTCGCCATGCCAAACCTCTCGCAACTCCTTAATATCCGGAAGCTTCAAATCGTTTCTACTGATCGCATCTCGAAGATAACCCATCGTTAGGTACCCTCGCTCTGCAATACAATCCAGTGCCTCCTCTATCAGTTTTTCAGATGCGACGCGTTCCGGAACACTTTTCGGCACTAAGTCGACCGCCGACAGTGTTTGGGCCAATACGGGTCGCATTCTCTCTCGCATTTGCGTTTCTGAAAGATGCGCGGCGTGCTCAATCAGCTCCGTCAGATGCTTGCGATCATTCCCGCTTAACCGAACGTGTGTCAGGCGAGATGCCGCTCTCGCTAGATGCTTAGCCATCGCGACCTCACGAAGACTATTCAGAGGGCGACGCAATGGTCTCTTTCCGCGACTGACTATCCATTTAACAAGATCGACTTTGAACGTTAATCGTTCGTGTGCTAGGCATACTCTCTGAAGGTCATAAAGCAATCGCTTCTCTGCGTTCCAAAAGCCATGCACCGAATTCTTGGCAAGCTCCCAGAGAGCCGTTTGCCACTCGTCCTTGTCCTGCTTTGCAAAGTCGATGGCGTTTCGCAATCGAGTCACTAGACGACGCACATCGTCGCGGGCTTTCTTCTCAGCCGACAAACGTTTTCCTTCGGTATTGGCCCGTTGCGTCGCGCGAATGGCACAAGCGATCGCGTACACGGTATTGCCCCGTTCGTTGGCTCGGTCTCGTTTCCGCAATTGACGCAGATACCCTCGATCCGACTGCACCACTCCCGTCGCGAGCGACCAGTTTCGACGCGTCGCGACCAGCCGATCCTCGTCTCTGTCCGCATGCGAAATTAATTCTGGAGCAGGTGCACCGTCAAGTCTCGACTCCCGATAAATCCTCTCGATGTCAACGTCATTTGCGAGGACCTTTTCAATCGACTCACTTTCGCTCAGCGACGGAAACCAGATGGGGAGCAAGTCGGGTTCAAAGTAGCGGAACTCGAAGTAAATTGCGGCCAGTTCTCGCCAAGCCTCCTCGCGCGAGTTCGGGGACAACAATCGAAACTCGGATCGGAGCACATAGTGGGCTTCATCGAATTCAACCTGCCCCAATTCGGAAATATTACGACGCAGTATCTCATGGCTAATTTGATTCGCTGAACGCCCAAACTCTTGATCCAATTTGGCATGGAATAGCCGTCGCCAAACTAACTGCTTCAACTCCCGCAACGGCCAGTGGTCCAGCTCACCGTTTTCGGGTTCGCAAATCAATAGACACTGCTCACCCAGGGACTCAAACGAACTCAAGCCCAATTCGTCGGGATGGGCAAACCGTCGCACTTGTTCAGAATTGACAACTTGGCTAAGCGTGTGCGGCAGCGCCACAACGAAGTTTGTAACTCCATATCGCTCCCGAATCACACGCCGAATCACACGCGATTCGACAAGGTACGCAGAGCGATCTGCCGCGGACAAAGCACCCCGCAATGCCTGAATCCGAGAGATTTCCTCAGCCATCGACACCCATACTCACCGTGAGGGGCTCAAGTGAAATACAATGCCGCAAAATGAGCATCCTTGAAAAATGGTAAAGGACGTTGCGCCAGTTCGCTCTGTCGTGAGAGTACATTCTATCAAAATCAGAGGCGAAAGGAATGTTCGAAACTACCTTGTCGGCGTTTCCCCCTTGAGCAACGAAAAAATACCTACAACCAAAAACTCGGCCAGCAAGTTTGCGATCCGAAAAGCGATGGCAGCAAATAGGGCGATCGGTTGCGGCACAATGCTGCTCAACAACCAGGTGATCACCAACTCCCTTACGCCCGCACCGCCTGGCAACATCGAAACAAAACCAACAACCGACCCAAGCGACACGGCAGAAACACAAGCCGCCCACGCTTGAAAAGTCAATAAGCCGGGCGATGACTGAATTCCCGACAAAATGAGCCAGCCAGCTGTTCCATGAATCAGCCAGCCAGCTGTCATCCAAGCGCAAGTGCGAATCATCATTTTCCAAGTAAATGCCTCTCCCACGGAACGAGGCATCCGCCCGATCTTGCTTTTGGCCAAGATCGCAAGCAACGCTCGAAACGTATGTGGTAACAAAAGCAATACAGAACATGGAATACAGATCAAAGCTCCAACCACAATCCATGTCGGTGGAAACTCCGGCGCAAAAAAAACAAAAATACTCCCCACGATCGCGCCAA
>Ga0163144_10007452_pt1 | contig 23993 bp, 21 predicted proteins | sample OliLak19BULKMAT1_FD_123175 | JGI IMG/M metagenome (GOLD analysis project Ga0163144, IMG submission 123175) | Freshwater microbial mat bacterial communities from Lake Vanda, McMurdo Dry Valleys, Antarctica - Oligotrophic Lake LV.19.BULKMAT1 | ecosystem: Environmental > Aquatic > Freshwater >...
ATCGCACGTATTTTGCGCAGCGCAGGCAATATTGTAACCGTCATCGCTCCACTCGAACCGGCCACCGATGCAGCCAAGGAAGCGGCGCGGCGATGGGATGGGCCGGTGGGCCATACCGGCGTCGACGGCGATGTCTTCGTCGATTGCCTGTTCGGTTCGGGCCTCGGGCGGCCTTTGGTGGCTGAACACGCGCTGCTGCTGCGTGATCTGGCTGCGCGGCACCACTATCGGATCGCGGTCGATGTGCCCTCAGGCATCGCAAGCGATAGCGGCGCGGTGCTCAATGACCGGCTGCCGCAATATGATCTGACGCTGGCGCTGGGGGCGTGGAAGTTCGCGCATTGGAGCCTGCCGGGCCGTGCGTTGATGGGGCAATTGCGGTTGGTCCCGATCGGCATCAATGCGGTAGCGGGGGCAGCTCAGTTGGTGGAGCGCCCGAAAATTGCCTCGCCTGCTGCCGATAGTCACAAATATCTGAGGGGGTTGCTGGGCATTGTTGCGGGATCCATGCCGGGGGCGACCCTGCTTGCTGCCGCCGCTGGGCAGCGTGCAGGTGCGGGATATGTGAAGCTGTTCGCGCGGACGCCCGATCCGCGCACGCCTGCTGATGTGGTGACTGACATCGCGCCGCTCTCCGAAACGCTCGCCGATCCGCGCATCGCCGCCGTGCTGATCGGGCCGGGGCTGGGGCGCGACGGGGCGGCCAAGGCGATGCTGGGTGAGGCGCTGCGCCGCGCCCGCGCAATGGTGTTGGATGCCGATGCTTTGATGCTGCTCGCGCCCAATATGCTGGCGCGCGACATTCCCATGCTCGCCACCCCGCATGATGGTGAACTGGACACGTTGTGCCGCAATTTCGGGGTAATTGCCGAAGGGCGACGCGACCGTGCGCTCGCGCTGGCCAAGGTGACCGGGATGGTGCTGCTGGCCAAGGGGCCGGACAGCGTCGTCGCTGCGCCCGATGGCAGGCTGGCGCTCGGCGCCCCTGCGTCAAGCTGGCTGTCGGTGGCGGGCACGGGCGATGATCTCGCCGGGATTGCCGCAAGCCGGATGGCGAGCGGGGCTGATCCCTTCACCGCCGCTTGCGAAGCGCTGTGGTTGCATAGCGAGGCAGCGCGGCGCGCCGGCCCGGCTTTTACACCCTCGCAGCTTGCCGAACAGGTGTCTGAGGCGCTAGCGGCGTGCCAATGAACGAGAACGTGACGATCTCAGACCCCATTATCCGCCTCGCCGCCAAGGGTGACGGCGTTGCCGCATCTGGCCGCCATATCGCGGGCGCGATTCCCGGCGATACCATCGACGCGGATGGCGCGATCACAGCCGGACCGCACCATATCGCGCCCGCCTGCCGGCACTTTGGCAGCTGCGGCGGGTGCCAATTGCAGCATGTCGACGACACCGTGCTGGAAGACTTTGTCCGCGACCGCGTGGTCAATGCGGCCAAGGGACAAGAGCTTGAGCCGGGCGAACTGCTGCCCGTCCACCTTTCGCCGCCTTCGACCCGCCGCCGGGCCGGGTTGCATGCCTTGCGCACGCACAAGGGCGCGGTGCTGGGTTACCGTGAGGGCGGATCGCACCGCGTTGTCGATCTGGCCGAATGCCCAGTGCTGCATCCCGCGCTCACTGCGCTAATCGCGCCGCTGCGCGCGTTCATGGCAGCGCATGGGCCTGCCAAGGCGATGGTCGGCATTGATCTCACCCTCGCCGATCAGGGCGTGGATGTCAGCCTTGTTCACTTCCCTGTCGAAGGGCTTGCAGCCACCGAGGCAGCGCTTGATTTCGCGCGAGAACAGGGGCTTGCGCGGCTCACCTTTGATCAAGGCTACGGGCCGGAAACGATGTGGGAGCCCGAACCTGCGACCGTAACGTTGGGAGGCGTTCCGGTGAGCCTGCCGCCGGGGGCGTTTCTGCAAGCGACCCATGATGCGGAACGCCGGATGGCCGCCGATGCGGCTGAATGGTTGGGCAACGCGCGCATGGTGGCCGATCTGTTCGCGGGCCTCGGCACCTTTGCCTTTGCACTGCGAGAGGGCCGCAAGGTGCTGGCGGTCGAGGCCGAGCGCGCCGCGCATCTCGCCTGCAAGGCTGCGGGCGCGCAGTCCGGGGGAAGCGTGCTGGCGCTGCATCGCGACCTGTTCAGGAGCCCGCTGGAACCCGCCGAATTGAACCGTTTCGATGCCGTGCTGCTCGACCCCCCACGCGCCGGTGCCCGCGCGCAAATCGCTGAGATTGCTGCAAGCACCCTCTCGCGGGTGATCTATGTCAGTTGCAATCCGGCAAGCTGGGCGCGCGATGCGGCGACATTGGCGGGGGCGGGGTTCCGGCTGACCAAACTGCGCCCAGTGGGCCAGTTCCGCTGGTCGACCCATGTCGAACTGGTCAGCCTGTTCGAGCGTTAAGCTCTTAAGGCGGCGAGTATCTCCATCGCCAACCATTCGCGGTGCGCAGGCTCGACATAGGCATGGCCTGCACCCTCACAGCGGCGGATACGCGGATCGCCCTTGTCCCACGCGGACTCGAATACCTGCGCAGTGCGATCGGCGGCGGCGAGAAGGATGCGCACTTCGCCGGCAAAACCTGCCAACCCGTTGTGCATTTCGCCAGCGAGAGTTGACGGCGGTGTTGCAGGTTTCAACGATTGGATAAGCCCTCGTGCGAGCCTGCCAAGGTTTACACCGCCGCTCAGCAAGCGTCCGATTTCGCTCGGGTTCTTCAGTTTTTCAATATAACGTGAGCGGATTGCTGCGGGAGGTAGGCGGTCGGCGTCTTCCCCGCCTTGCTCAATCGTCCACGGGTTCGACAGCGCCAGCGCATCGCACCCGGCGCCGCTCGCCAGCATCAACGCCGATGCAGCATCACAATTGCCGAAACCGACCACGCGGCTGATCTGCGGAACCATGGCTCGGAACGCTTCAAGCGCGGTGGCTATGTCCTTGGCGGTGCTGCAAAACCCGCGGTTCTCGCCCTCACTGTCGCCGATCCCGCGACGGTCGAACCGGAACACCGGGAACCCGGCGCGGGCGATCCGGGCGGCAAGCTCGGCCTGACCGCCGAATGCGCCCGAGCGCACTTCATTGCCGCCGCTGACGATCAGCAGCCCGGCGGTGCCCGGCGCAGTATCAAGCGTTCCGGCGAGCGTCAGGCTGCCGCAGCCAAAGGTGTGCGACAGGCGGGTCATTGAACAGTGCTCGCGATAATCGCCGCGAGCGCATCGGCCTGGCCTGCGTCCTCATCGGGTTCGGCGCGCAGCCATAGGCCGGGTCCGCCGAGCTGGGTTTGCACGATGGCGGTCTGTCCGGGGGCGGGGGCAGGTTCGGCATTCTCCAACGCGCGGATCATTGCAGCGCCCAATTGCCAGCCCCCCAGCATTAGCCCTTCGTCCCGGCCGCGTGCCAACAAGCCTTCGGAAGTCTCTGAATTTCCTGATTCTCGCGCTGCAATTACCTGCGCACGCAGCATTCCGCGCAGAAGCTTTGGCCCGGATTGCGGCGCATAGTGCCAACCCGGCAGCCCCGCAGGAGCAAGCAAGGCGCCCGCGCGGATAGCCAGCACATGGGTCGCGCCCAGCGTTTCCGCCGCCGCTGCCGCGCAGGTACGCCAGGCTTCCAGTGTCTGCTTATTGAGCGGGGCGAGGCTTTCATTGCAGCCCGGAAAATCGGGCAGGAAGCAGTCGATCCCCGCCGCGTCCAATCGCCGCATCAGCTCGACCGTGAAGCGCCGCAGTTTGTTCGCCTCGTCGAACCATGCGGGCAAGATCAGCACCCGCGCCGTCCGCCCCCGGTCAAAGCCCAGCAGCAATTCTTCGGCGGGGGAGCCGCCATCAAGCGCAGGTGTGTTCCACGTGAAAATCATTCTGGAGCGGCCTGGAGGGGGCCAAACAGGGGTCTAGAGCGGGGCAAGCTTGGCCTGCGCGAAGGCCCGCAGACCGCCATAGGTTTCCAGCATTTCGCCATCGACATCATCATCGTCGATCACGATGCCGAGCCGGTCTTCCATCTCGGTGAGCAGGCCCGCGACCGCCATCGAATCGAGTTCGGGCAGGTGACCGAACAGCCCCGATTCCAGATCAAACGCCGCCGCCTGCGCGGGATCAAGGCCGAGGACATCGGCGATCAACGCCTTCAATTGCTGGTCGAGTGCATCCTCGTCCAGGTGCCCTTGCATGATCGGCGTAGTGCTCATGGCGCTGGCGTATTCCCTGTTTCCGGCCGTGGCCGCGGGGCTTAGCCATGCGGGCGCAGTGGTGCAAGTTTTGCAGCTTGGATCAACAGCGCTCAGGGCTTCGCGCCGTGCAACATGCGTTTGGCGAGCGGGGCCCAACTGCGAGGGCGTGCCGGGTTGAAACAATCGATCCGGTAACGCGGGCGCACCGCTTCCATCCAGTCGGCCTTGTAGCTTTGATCGCCGGTGCCGAAATCGACAAGGCTCACGCGGTCGATGTCGATCACATGTTGGAACAGTGCTGCGCTAAGAGTGGTGCCTGCTGACAGCGGCTTGTGGCTTTCAAGATGGGCGAGCTTGTGGATGTAGGCGATTGAATTTTCGACCGTCCAACATTGCGCGGCGACCGCCAAACCCTCGGCCCGTGCAACGCCCAGCCGCAGTCGGCCCGCCGCCCCTTCGGCTTTGGCGAAGGCGCGCAGCATCGCGGGTTGATCCTCGGCGGGTTTCCAGCTCGCGGCATAAATCGCTTCGTATTCGGCCCAAACGGCGGGATCGAACCGCGACAGAACTTCGGTTTCGATCTTTTTTCCCTTGCGTTTCAGTGTCGTGCGCAGGGTGCCGCGGCGGCTCTCCCAATATTCGGCAAAGCTGCGACCGGTGACCGGGAGCACGTGATTGCTATCGCATTCCTCGACCGCGACTTGCCACCCTGCTGCACGAAAGGCGCGCGCCAGCCGATCAGCCGAACCGTCTTCGCCCGGAACCGGTTCGAGCGTCACGCGATGTCCCCGTGCCTTCAACCCGCGCGCCAGTGCCTCCAGCAGCTGGTCACCCTCCGCACCATCGGGAGCAAGTGCGCGCCATGTGAAGCTGTACCAGTTGCGCAAGGGCGCGATTCGCCCGGCTTCCTCGGTTAGCGCCAGCGCGGCGGTCGCGTCGCCTGCGCTGGCGACCGCGATCACCGGGGTCAATCCGGTCGCGGCCAGCAGTGCAAACCACTCAGCGCGGTCAAACGGCGCGGCGTCGTCTGGCGCAGTCAGCGCTTGCAAGACGTTAACGCTGTCGTGATACCGCAATTCGATCACTGAAAGACTGCTCCTGCCGATGCCGCACCTGCCCGATCCCGCCGCATATCCGATCGACCACCTCGCCGAATGGGCGACGGCGGCGGGGCATGGGGAGCGTCCGGCGCTGGTGCTGCGCGAGGGCACGCTTAACCACAATCAGTTAAGACAGCGTGTGGCTTCGCTAGCCGGATGGCTGGCGGATATGGTGCCGCAGCGCGGCGCGCGGGTGGCGAGCTGGGCGGCGAAGGGAGAGCTCACCTGCTTGCTACCGCTGGCTGCCGCGCGCGCGGGGCTGGTGCATGTGCCGATCAATCCGCTGCTGAAACGCTCGCAGGCGGCGCATATCCTTGGCGATAGCGGCGCTCTGTTCCTGATCGGGACAGGCTCGCGGCTCGCTTCGCTTGAGCCGGGCGACCTGCCACCGGGCTGCGGCGCGCTGGGCGAGGTCGAGGCGCTGGCCGCAGCTGCGGCGGCAGGGATTGCGCTTGAGCCGTCGCAGGCCGACCCCGACGATCTGGCAGCGATTCTCTACACCTCGGGATCAACTGGGCGGCCCAAAGGCGTGATGCTGAGCCATGCGAACATGTGGCGCGGCGCGGTCAGTGTCGCGCATTATCTCGGCCTCGCCCAGGACGATGTGACGTTGGCGGTTCTGCCGCTCTCGTTCGATTACGGACAAAACCAGTTATTTTCGGCGTGGTACGTTGGCGGCGCCGTAGTCCCGCTCGATTTCCTGTTTCCCAAGGATGTGGCCAAGGCTTGTGCCAAGCACGGTGTGACTACACTCGCCGCGGTGCCGCCGCTGTGGGTGCAACTGACCGAAATTGATTGGCCTGCCGAAGCGCGAGCCCCCCTGCGGCGCCTGACCAACAGCGGAGGGGCGTTGACAATGGATCTGGTGCGGGCGCTGCGTGGCATCTTCCCGGCGGCGAGCCTGTTTCCGATGTATGGCCTGACCGAAGCGTTCCGTTCCACCTTTCTTGATCCCGGGTTGGTCGATTCGCATCCCACTTCAATGGGTAAGGCGATACCCTTCGCAGAGATTCTGGTGATCAATGATGCGGGCGGGGTCGCTGCCGATAACGAAGAGGGTGAGCTGGTCCATTGCGGCCCGCTGGTGACGCAGGGGTATTGGCAAGACCCGGAGCGCACAGCGGAACGTTTCAAGCCCGCGCCGCCCGCGTCGCATTACGGCGGCACCGCTGTCTGGTCGGGCGACCGGGTGCGGCGCGATGTCGATGGGCTGCTCTATTTCGCAGGGCGGCGCGATGCGATGATCAAGAGCGCGGGCAACCGCATCAGCCCGCAAGAGGTCGAGGAAGCCGCGCTCGCCACCGGGCTGGTGGCAGAAGCGGTCGCGTTGGGCGTGCCAGATGCGCGGCTCGGACAAGCGGTGCATTTGGTGGTGCGCGGCGACTCAGATGAAGCGTCGCGCGCGGACCTGTCCAAGCGGTTGCAGCGCGAATTGCCCAATTTCATGCAGCCCGCCGCGATCCATTGGCGTAAGGCAATGCCGCTCAATCCCAACGGCAAGATTGATCGCACCGCCTTGCAGTTGGAACTCAATCAGGAATTTTTCGCATGAAACCCGTCGGCCCTATCCCACCCGGCTATCCGGCCATCGATGGCGAACTCGCCATTGGCGGGCGGCGCGTGAGCGAGCTGGTGGCAGAGGCTGGGCGCACGCCGCTGTTCGTCTATTCGCGCGCGCACCTTGATGCGCGTGTGGCCGAATTGCGCACTGCGCTGCCAAAACAGGTGGGGCTCAATTATGCAGTGAAAGCCAACCCGCACCTCGCCGTGATCGGCCACATGGCCCCGCTGGTGGATGGGTTCGATATCGCCTCCTCGGGCGAGTTGGGCCTGTGCGTTGCGCTCGGGATTGATCCGAAGCGGATTAGCTTTGCCGGTCCCGGCAAGCGCGATGACGAGCTGGAAGCGGCAATAGCGGTCGGCGTTACGCTCAATTGCGAGAGCGAGGGCGAGGCCGCGCGCGCACTCGCCATCGGGGCGCGTTTGGGCAAGGCGCCGCGCATCGCGATCCGGGTCAATCCGAGCTTTGAGATGAAGGGTTCGGGCATGAAAATGGGCGGCGGGGCCAAGCAATTCGGCGTCGATGCCGAGCGTGTGCCTGCGCTGGCCCGCGATGTTATCGCCCAAGGGGCCGAATGGCGCGGCTTGCACATCTTCACTGGCAGCCAGACTTTGAGCGCAGACGCGATCATCGAAGCGCAAGGCAACGTGCTAAATTTGGCTGCCAATCTGGCTGATGAAATCGGCCACGGCCTGCCCAAGCTGAACATGGGTGGGGGGCTGGGAATCCCTTACTTCCCGGGCGACATCCCGGTCGACCTTTCCCGCGTCGGTGCTGCGCTGGCTGAGCGGGTCGCGAACCTGCCATCGGTGTTGGCGGACACCGAGTTGTGCATGGAACTGGGCCGCTATCTGGTGGGGGAAGCGGGGGTGTACCTGACACGTATCATCGACCGCAAGGTCAGCCACGGGGTGACCTATCTGATCACCGATGGTGGGCTGCACCATCAATTGGCGGCCTCGGGCAATTTCGGCACGGTGGTGCGGCGCAATTATCCCTCAGCAATTGCAACGCAATACGGGTCACAAGCGACAGAGGAGGTCAACATCGTTGGCTGTCTGTGCACCCCGCTTGACCGGCTCGCCGATGCTGCTGCGATGCCCCATGCCGAAGTGGGCGATCTGGTCGCAGTGTTCTGCGCCGGAGCATACGGTGCAACCGCGTCACCAAGCGCCTTTCTGGGCCACGGCCCGGCGGCCGAAATTCTCGTGTAATCGGTGCCGTTAACCCCTGCCAACCCGCCGTCCCATAACGGGATGGGCCGCCAATTTGCGCTGTATAACTAACAATATGTTCACCATTTCGGGCGACAAGTGACCGTCTTCGCGGGTTCATGTGTCGCAGGTCGCTCCTGCGGCGTGCACATGGCCTCGCTTGATCTGGCCAAGGACATGTCCGTCGATGCTTACCTTTCCGACTTTTTCCCGCCTGGCCGTGCTGGCTGTTCCCGCGCTGGCGCTGGCTGCCTGCGCCACCGGAGGCACCGAACTTCCGACCGCCAATTATTCCAGCACCGCGATTGCGCCGAGTGAGGCCTATACCATCGGCCCGCTTGACGAGATCACGATCCACGTCTGGCGCAACCCTGAACTCAGCGCCGACAAGGTGCGCGTGCGTCCCGATGGCCGGCTGACGATCCCGCTGGTGCAGGATATCCCGGCGGTGGGCAAAACCGCGACCGAATTGCAGGAATACATTGCTGGCGAACTGGCGAAGTACATCGAACAGCCGATCGTGTCGGTGATCGTCAATACGCCCGAGGGCAATTTCACGCAGCAGGTGCGGATCATCGGCGCGACCGGGCAACCCGCCTCGCTGCCGTTCCGCGCCAACATGACCGTGCTCGACGCGATGATCGCAGTGGGCGGGCTCAACGAATTTGCGGCCGGCAACCGCGCCAAGCTGATCCGGCTTGACCGCGAAACCAGCAGCCAGGTCGAATACCGCCTGCGCCTGTCGGATCTGATCCGCAAAGGCGATGCCACGGCCAACGTGCTGCTGATGCCGGGTGATACGATCATCATCCCAGAGAGCCGGTTCTAAGGGACGGCTGCGCAGATGAGCGACATCTTTGACGAACTGCGCGCGGCGCTGTGGTCGGTCTGGCACCGCCGCTGGATCGCGATTGCGGTCGCCTGGGGGGTGTGCCTGCTGGGTTGGCTGGTGATCGCGATGATCCCCAATGCCTACGAATCCAAGGCGCGCGTCTATGTCGATGTGCAGGATGTGCTGTCCAAACAGCTCGGCATTGCTGGCGACGGCAAGGAAGAGATCATGCGCGTGCGGCAAACGCTGTCGAGCGCCAAGAATCTTGAAAAGGTGATCACGTCGACCCGGCTCGGCGAAGGGATTACCGAGCGTAGTGCGCTCGATTCCGCCACCGCCGAACTGGAAAAGAAGGTCAAGGTAACGAGCGAGCAGGACAACCTGTTTGAAATCACCGCCGAAATTGGCCGCGGCGACCTGTCCGACGCTGAAAACGCCGTCCTGGCGCGCGATGTGGTGCAGAAGCTGCTCGATATCCTGCGCGAAGAGCACGTGATCGGCAACCGCACCGGGATCAGCACTGCGATCGGCGATCTCGACCGACAGCTGGATGAGCGCAAGCTTGAGCTGGAGCAGGCCGAACAACGGCGTCTGGCGTTCGAATCGCAATATCCAGATCTGATCGGGGGCTCGGATTCGCTCTCGACCAAGGTGCAACAGGCCCGCACCGAATTGCGCGATGTCGATGCCGATCTGGCCGCAGCGGAAAGCGCGCTTGCTGCGATTTCGAGCCAGCTGGCGAGCACGCCGCGCACATTGGCGGGAGGGCGCGATGCGACCGGGCCCAAGGCCGCTTTGCAACAGGCCCAGAACCAGTTGGCCGAGCTGCGTTCGCGCGGGCTGACGGATAATCACCCAGACGTTGTTTCCACCACCAAGCAAGTCGCAATCCTTGCGCGGCAGGCGGCTGCGGCAGGCGACGATGCGGGCGGCACGCCCAACCCGGCGCATTCCTCGCTCGTGGCGATCCGCAGCGAACGGCAGGCAGCGGTCGAAGCGCTGCAAGCCCGCCGCGCCGCGCTGCAAAGCAATGCCGCTGGTCTGCTGGCAAGCCAGGCGACCGAACCGACTGTCGCTGCCGAAGCCAACCGCATCAGCCGCGATTACGACGTGTTGAGCCAGAATTACGAAAAGCTGCTGCAAGACCGCGAGGCACTGCGCACGCGCGGGCAGGTGGAGGACAAGGCGAGCCAGTTCCGGTTCGACGTGATCCAGCAACCCGGCGTGCCGCAGAAACCGGCGGCGCCCAATCGTCCGCTGCTGTTGTTTGGCGTGCTGATCGTCGGGCTCGGGGCAGGGGCAGCGGTGGCCTATGCGCTGGGGCAATTGAAATCGAGTTTCGCCACTCCGCAAAAGTTGGAGCGGGTGTTCGATCTGCCGGTGATCGGTTCGATCTCGCTGACCGTCTCCGATGCCGCACGCGTGATCGAAAGCAAGCGGTTGAAGCAATTTGCCGGGGCCTGCGCTGGGCTGGCAGCAATCTTCGTGGTCCTGGTCGCCCTTGAGATCGTTGCGGTCGGAACGATAGCGTGAGGGTGGGTAAGGGACGATGACCGAACAGGGCAAGATCAACCGCGACGGCGCAACACCGGCATCGCTGTTTGAACGCGCGGATGCGGCATTCGGACTTGGCCCGGTGCGCGCGCCGGTTGTGCCGCCAGTGCCCGAAGCGATGCTCCGTGCGCAAACGCAGGTGCCGCCGCAGGTTGAGCCGCAAGTTCAGGCTACACCGCAACCACAGCTGCAAGCCGCCCCGCAAGTTCCTGTGCAACCTGCCACGCCCGCTCCCGAAGCGCCGCGCGCGGTCGCTTTCTGTGGTCCGTTCGCCGCGATCGACCGCGACCATCTGCGCAGCGGCGGGCTGATCGTGCCCGAAGACCCGGTAACGGGGCTGCTCGAAGAATTTCGCATCGTCAAACGCGAATTGCTCGCCGATGCGCGCGCCAGCGATACCGCACTCGCGCGGCGCATTCTGGTGTGTTCGCCGCATCCGGGTGAGGGCAAGACCTATTGCGCCACCAACCTCGCCATCGCGCTCGCTGCCGAGCGCGGGCTGGAGGTGCTGCTGGTCGATGCCGACGTGGTTAATCCTTCAGTGGCGAAACGATTGGGGATCGATGCCGAGCAGGGGCTGATGGATGCGCTCGCCGATCCGTCGATCCTGCCAGAAAAGCTGGTGATCGCGACCGATATCGACGGGTTGTTCGTGCTGCCTGCGGGCACGGCGACGGCGCTCGATGCCGAATATCTCGCCAGCGCGCGGACGGGCGAAGTGCTCGACCGGCTTACGATGGGTGCGCCGAACCGGATTTTGATTTTCGACACGCCGCCGGCGCTCGCCGCCTCGCCTGCTGCCGAATTGGCGGCGCATGTCGGGCAGGCGCTGCTGGTGGTGCGCGCTGACGAGACAAGCCGCGCCGCTCTGGAGGATGCCCAGCAGCTGCTGTCGGCCTGCGGCGATATCAAATTGTTGCTCAATGCCGCGCGCTACAGCCCTTCGGGCCGGCGCTTTGGCACTTATGGGCCCAAGGGGAAATGATGATGCGTGCCCGTTCATTTATGCCAGCGTTGCTGGCAGCGGCAGCTGCGGCGATCGCCAGCCCTGCCTATGCACAGGATCAAGGGCAGGGCCAGACGCCCAGTGGGGAACCCACCAGCCAGCCCGCCAATCGCGTTGTGCAGCCCTATATCGAGGTGTCGCAGATCATTTCGGCCGAACTGACGCCGGGGGATGAGGTCCTGACCTTCACCCAGTTGGCCGCCGGGGTCGATATCAACGTACAGGGCCGCAACAGCGGCGCGGCGGTGTCGGTGCGTTATGAACGCAATATCGCCTATGGTGACGACAGTGTTGATAGCGATACCTTGAGCGGCATTGCGCGCGGCACGCTGGCATTGGTGCCCGATGCTCTGAGTTTCGAAGCGGGCGGGCTTGCCTCGCGCACCCAGCTTGACGGCAGCGGCGGGACAACCGCCAACCCGCTGGTCAGCCAGGACGCGGAAAGCCGGTTCTATAGCGCCTATGCCGGGCCAACGCTCAACACCCGTGTCGGCGCGGTCGATGTGAGCGGCGTCGCGCGGGTCGGCTACAACCGGTTTGAAACCGATGCGGCTTTGGTCAATCCGCAGGGCGATGTGGTCGACGTGTTCGATGATAGCGTGACCTATCTTGGCCAAATCCGCGCCGGGGTGCGCCCCGGTGATCTGTTGCCTGTCGGACTTGCAGTCACCGCTGGCGGCTTTCAGGAAGATATTTCCAACCTCGATCAGCGTGTGCGCGATCTTTATGTGCGCGGCGATGTGACCGTGCCGGTGTCGCCTACGCTCGCGCTGGTCGGCGGCATTGGCTATGAAAACGTCGAAGTGTCCAGCCGCGATGCGGTGCGCGATATCAATGGCGTGCCGGTGGTGGGCAGCGATGGCCGCTTTGTCACCGATAGCGCCGCCCCGCGCCAGATCGCGTTCGATGTCGACGGCCTGCTGTGGGATGTCGGTGTGCTGTGGCGCCCAAGCTCGCGCACCAATCTGCAAGCTGCGGTCGGGCGGCGCTACGATTCGACCACATATTACGGCACCTTCACCTATGTCCCCAACCAGCGCAGCGCCTTCGCTTTGTCGGCCTATGACGGGGTGAGCGGGTTTGGCGGCTCGCTCAACAATTCGCTGGCGGGCCTGTCGAGCGATTTTGAGGCAATCCGCAACCCGGTCACCGGCGATTTTGGCGGACTGGTTACCGGCAGCGAAGGGCAATCGATCATCGGCGGGCTCGGCTCGGCCCGGTCGGCGGCGTTCCGGGGCCGGGGCGTGCGGGCATCGTATCAGCGCACCCAGGGCCGCACCACGGCGGCGCTGGGCGCAGGCTATGACCGACGCACCTTCATCGCCGCGCAAGGCACCGTCCTGGCTGCGGTCGATGGGCTGACCGATGAAAGCTATTACGTGATCGGCGGCCTTTCCCGCCAGATCGGGCAAAATGCCAACATCACCACCAATGCCTACGCCAACTGGTTCGATGCGGCGGGCAGCAACGGCAACGTCACTGCCTTGGGCGGTTCGGCGGCTTACAACCAGTCGATCACCCAGCGTTTGACCGGACGTGCGGCGATTGCGGTCGATTATATCGACAGCGATTTCTCCGCCGAAGACTTCGCCTTTGCCACCGCCCTGATCGGCCTGCGTTACAATTTCTGACGAGGGACCACCGTCTCATGTACGAACATCACTATGGTTTCAGCGGACGCCCGTTTCAGCTCACCCCTGATCCGCAGTTCTATTTTGAAAGCTCCACGCACAAGAAGGCGATGAGCTACCTTGGCTATGGCCTCAGCCAGGGGGAGGGCTTCATTGTCATCACCGGCGAGGTGGGTGCGGGCAAATCGACGCTGGTGGCGCACCTGATGCAGCGCATTGATCCCGCCGCGCTCACTGTGGCGCAGGTGGTGACCAGCGCACTTGATGGGACCGAGATCGTGCATGTCGTCGCCCAAGCCTTCGGACTGGCGGTCGAAGGGCAGGACAAGGCAAGCGCACTGGGCGCGATCGAACGCTTTTTGCAGGACGAAGCCCGCGCCGGGCGGCGCTGCCTGCTGGTCGTTGACGAATGCCAGAATCTTGAACTGACCGCGCTGGAAGAACTCCGGATGCTGTCCAATTTCCAGCTCGGCTCGCACCCGCTGCTGCAAAGCCTGCTGCTGGGTCAGCCCGAGTTTCGCCGCACGCTGGCGCATCATCCCGAGGTGGAACAATTGCGCCAGCGGATCATCGCGTCGCATCATCTCGAAGCGCTCGATGCCGATGAGTTGGAGCACTATATCCGCCACCGGCTGGGACAGGTCGGCTGGAACGGGCATCCGGGTTTTGCCCAAGGGCTGATTGATGCGCTCTATCGCCACACCGACGGGATCCCCCGGCGGGTTAATCAGGTGATGAACCGCCTGCTGCTGCTCGGCGCGATCGAGGAACGCGGCGAATTGACGCTGGCGATGCTTGATGAAGTGATGGCTGAAATAGCCTCAGATCAGACCCGCGGCACCCGCAGCGGCAACGGCAACGGCAGCGGCAGCGGCAGCGGCGATCTGCGCACGGCTCCATTGGCAAGTGTTGCTGCACCGGTGGCCATGTTCGCGCCTGCCGGGCCCGACAGCCTAGCCGCCACCGAAGTCGCCGCGCTGTTGGCGAGCCGCGATGCGCGCACCGCCGAACTGGAAGCCGCAATCAGCGAATTGCAGGCCGCCGGCATGGGCCAGCGCGATGCCGACGGCGAAGCACTGTCGCCCGAGGACATGCGGATCGCCGAGGCACGCTTTGCCGCCGCGCTTGAACGGATCGAGGCGCGGATAGAGGACCATGAGCAATCGTTCCGCCATGTGCTGACCATGCTGATCGAATGGCTTGAGGAAGACCCGTCGCGCGAGGCGGCGTGAGTGATGAACGCCCCGATTTTCCCTCTGCCCGGGCCTGAGTCCCCGCCGATCGTCAACGGCCTTTCGGTCGACGTCGAAGACTGGTTTCAGGTCGGCGCCTTTGAAAACGTGATCGCGCGCGGTGAATGGGACAGCATCAAGACCCGGGTGGAAGACAACGTCTACCGGGTGATCGATTTGTTTGCCGCCGCTGATGTGCGCGCGACGTTTTTCACGCTCGGCTGGGTGGCGCAGCGGCACCCTGAGATGATCCGCCGGATCGTGGCAAGCGGGCATGAAATTGCCAGCCACGGCTATGATCACGCGCGTGTGTTCACCTTTGATCGCAAAACCTTCGCCGAGGACATCCGCAAGGCGCGGAGCATCCTTGAAGATTGCGCAGGCGTGGCCGTAACGGGCTACCGTGCGCCCAGTTTCTCGATCGATCAGCGCACACCCTGGGCATTCGCCGAACTGGCAGAGCAAGGTTATGCCTATTCGAGCAGCGTCGCCCCGGTGGTGCATGATCACTACGGATGGCCCGAAGCGCCGCGCTTTGCGTTCCGCCCGCTGCCGTGGTCTTCGCTGGTCGAACTGCCGGTGACCACTGCAATGCTGGGCGGCCGGCGCGTGGCGGCGGGCGGAGGCGGGTTCTTCCGGGTGTTGCCCTATGCTTTTTCGCGCTGGGCGATCCGGCAGGTGAACCGGCAGGAAGGCCGCCCGGCGGTGTTCTATTTCCACCCGTGGGAGGTTGATCCCGATCAGCCGCGCGTTCCCCATGCGCCGATGCGATCACGCCTGCGCCATTATACTGGTCTCGCGAAGATGGCGGACAAGCTGAGCGACCTCGTGCGCGAATTCCGCTGGGGGCGGATGGATATGGTCGCCCACCGTGAGGCGGCGCGTGCGGGTGAGCTTACCCCGCCACCTGTGCCTGCGGACGCGCCGGCATGAATGCGCCGGTGAAAGCCGGTGAGGCCATTCGCCTGGTCGATTTTCGCGATGCGGACGATCTGCGCCGGATCGACAGCTTTGTTGCCGAAACAAGCGCCAGCCTGTTCCATCGTCCGGCATGGCTTAGCGCGGTGCAGGCCGGAACAGGACAGCGCGCCGCCGGATTGGTGAGCGAGAAGCTCGGCGTGGTGACGGGCTGGCTGCCGCTGACCGAAGTGCGCTCGGCCTTGTTCGGCAAGGCGCTGGTATCGAGCGGGTTCGGGGTCGGCGGCGGTATCATCGCTGAAAGTCCCGCTGCGGCCGCGGCTCTTGCCAAGCAGGCGGAGGCCTACGCCTCGCAGCATGGCTTTGGCACGATCGAACTGCGCGGCGGCCCGATCCCTGCTGGTTGGGACACGTGGTCGGACAAGCATTGCGGCTTTGAACGCGCACTTGCATCTGATGACGAGGCGGAACTGATCGCCATCCCGCGCAAGGCCCGCGCCGAGGTGCGCAAGGGTTTGGGGCTTGGCCACCGCATCACCATCGGGCGTGGGCGCGATGATCGCGCGGCGCATTATGCCTGCTACAGCGAAAGCGTCCGCAATCTTGGCACCCCGGTGTTCCCGCGCAAGCTGTTTGCCGCGATGCTGGATGCCTTTCCGGGCAGCAGCGATATCCTGACCGTGTGGCAGGACAAGACCCCGCTGGCGAGCGTGCTGAACTTCTATCACGATGGGGCTGTGCTGCCGTTCTGGGGTGGGGGTAGCCACGCCGCCCGCCCGGCGCGCGCCAATGAATTGATGTACTATGAGTTGATGTGCCACGCCCGTCGCAAGGGGATGACCCGCTTTGATTTCGGGCGCTCCAAGACCGGGAGCGGGCCGTTTGCATTCAAGAAGAACTGGGGTTTTGATCCGGTGCCGCTGACCTATGGCGGGTGGACTGATGGGGACGCGCCAAAGCGCAACATCGATCCCACCGATGCCAGCTACAGCCGCAAGATCGAATTGTGGAAGAAGCTGCCGCTGCCGATCGCCAACACGCTGGGGCCGTGGATCGCGCGCGGGTTGGCGTGATGGGCGAGATCCTGTTCCTTGCCCACCGCGTGCCGTTCCCGCCTGATCGCGGCGACCGCATCCGATCGCACCACTTGCTCAAGGCACTGGCGAGGCTCGCCCCGGTGCATGTCGGGTGCTTTGCCGAGGGCGGCCGGGCGGGGGAAGCGGACTTGGCCACCATTGCCGCATCACACTGCATCGCCCCGCGCACCAAGCCGCTGGCGCTCGCCGGGATTGAGGCAGTGCTGGCAGGCAAGCCGGTCAGCCTCACCGCCTTTCACAGCCGCAAGCTGGAACGCTGGGTGCGCCAGACGATTGCGACCCGCCCGATCACCGCCATCGTCGTGTTCTCCGGGCAGATGGGGCAATATGTCCCTGCGGATTTCGCCGGCCGGGTGGTGGTCGACCTGTGCGATGTCGATAGCGCCAAGTTTGCCAGCTACGCCGACGCGGGCGAGCGCGTGTGGCTCAATGCCCGCGAAGCGCGGCTTCTGGCGATCGCGGAAGAGCGCCTAGGCCACCGCGCCGATGCCACGCTGTTGATTTCGGACGCCGAGGCGGCGCTTTTCCGCAGCCGGTTGAGCGCGCCGGAGACAGTCAACATTCAGGTGATCGGCAACGGGATCGACGCGGCGGCCTTTGATCCCGCAGGCGCCGCTCCGCACCCGATCATCGCCGGTCTGCCGGGGCCGCATTTCGCCTTTACCGGGCAGATGGATTACCGCCCGAACGAACAGGCGGCGCTGTGGGTGATCGAGGCGCTGATGCCCAAATTGCGGGCGCGCTATCCCACCGCGATGTTCCATGTCGTGGGTCGCAATCCCACCGGCAAGCTGATGGCGCACCACGGCACCCCCGGCGTGCAGGTGTGGGGCGAAGTGCCTGATGTTCGGCCGTTTCTCGCTGCTGCTAACATGGTGCTCGCCCCGCTGCTGATCGCGCGCGGGGTGCAGAACAAGGTCTTGGAGGCAATGGCGATGGCGAAGGCCGTGGTGGTCACGCCTGACGCGGCAACCGGGATTGCCGCGCAAGACGGCGCGCAGTGGCTCGTCAGCCCGCCCGATCCAGAAACGATGTGCGATAGGATTGCTCCGCTGCTCGCCAACCCGGATGCGCGCGCAAAAATGGGCGAAGCGGCGCGGCAATTCGTGCTCGACCATCATGGGTGGGAGGCGATGCTGGCACCGCTCGGAGGGCTGATAGGCCTGACCGGTGAGGGGACGCGCCATGCCACCTGAGCCTGCTGCGATCCTTGCGCCCGCGGCTTCGCTATCATCCCGCATCCCGGCCGCCTGGCGCGCGCCGCTCCTTGCGCTCGCCGCTGCTTGGCTCGCGCTGATCACAGTGACCGCGCAAAGCTGGGGCGAGATGCTGCATCAATGGTGGAATATCGACACCTATAATCACCTGCTGCTGGTGCCGTTCATCATAGGCTGGCTGGTGGCATTGAAGGAGGATGAGCTCGCGTTGATGACGCCGCGCCCCTTTCTCCCCGGCCTCGCACTGGTCGCGGCCGCGCTGGCGCTGTGGTGGGCGGCGCGGACGCTTGGCATCAACCTGATCGCCCATGCAGGCGCGGTTGGCGCGTTGCAGGGGGCGGTCATCGCGGTGCTCGGTCTGCGGGTCTCGCTGCTGCTGGCTTTGCCGCTCTGCTTTGCGAGCTTCCTCGTGCCGTTCGGCGACGAAATCGTCCCGCCGCTGCAATTCATTACCGCCGATATCGCCATCGCGCTGATCCATTGGAGCGGCGTGCCTGCCAGCATTGAAGGCATCTATATCAACACCCCCGCCGGGCTGTTCATCGTGGCCGAAGCCTGTTCGGGCGTTAAGTTTCTGGTCGCGATGGTGACCCTGGGCGTGCTCGTCTGCTTTACCCGCTTTGCCAGCTGGCGGCGGCGCGTTGCATTTCTTGCCGCGTGCATCATCGTGCCGATCCTCGCCAACGGCGTGCGCGCCTGGGCGACGATCTATGTCGCGCAGTACATCGGCGCAGAGAAGGCGGGCGGGTTCGATCATATCGTCTATGGCTGGGTGTTCTTCGCGATTGTGGTCGCGGCCATGCTGGCAGGCGCATGGCGCTGGTTTGAGCGTGAGCCGGAGCACTATGGCTGGACTGGCGAAGCGTTGGCTGGGTGGGGCTGGGTGGCCCGCGTCGAAGCTCGCACCCTCGCGCCCACCGCCGCCGCGCTGACGATCGCCGCCTCGGCTGCGATTGCCGCGCTGGCCGCCATGCTCTAGGCCGCCGCCTTATGTGCGGAATTGCCGGGATCTTTCACGCCGAAAACCCCAAACCGGTCGATCCGGTGCGGGTAGAGCGGATGTGCGACGCGCTCGCGCACCGCGGGCCGGATGGGGCAGGGGTGTGGAGTGATCACGGGGTTGGCCTTGGCCATCGCCGCCTGTCGATCATCGACGTTGCCGGGTCGCCGCAACCGATGCATTCGGCTGACGGGCGCGCGTTGATCGTCTTTAACGGCGAAATCTACAATTTCCGCGCTCTGCGATCTGAGCTGGAACAGGCCGGTTTCAGCTTCCGCACCAATGGCGATACCGAAGTGATCTTGGCCGCGTGGCAGCGTTGGGGGCCCGATTGCCTGTCGCGGCTCGACGGGATGTTCGCCTTTGCGCTGTATGACCGCGACAAGCGCCAACTGTTCCTCGCGCGGGACCGGTTCGGGGTGAAGCCGCTGTTCATGGCGGCGCTTTCGGATGGCAGCATCGCCTTTGCCTCTGAGCTGAAAGGCCTGCTCGCCCACCCGCTGCTGCGCCGCCGCGTGAACCCGCAGGCGATTGAGGCTTACATGACCTGGGGCTACGTCCCCGACACGCATTCGATCCTTGCAGGCGTTGAGAAGCTGCCTGCGGGGCATTTCATGTTGCTGGAGCAAGGCCGCGCGCCCGGACGCCCGCAGCGGTGGTGGGACATTGATTTCACCCAGCGCGAACGCGGCACCGAGGCGGATATGTCCGCCCAGCTTGTCCACCTGCTGCGCGAAGCCGTGCAATCGCGGATGGTCGCCGATGTGCCGTTGGGGGCGTTTCTTTCTGGCGGGGTTGATAGTTCGGGCGTGGTCGCGCTGATGAGCGAGGCGAGCGCCGCGCCGGTCCAGACCTGTTCGATTGGCTTTGATGTCGCCGCCTATGACGAGACGAGTTACGCTCGCCAAGTTGCCGCGAAGTTCGGCGCTGATCATCAGGAGCGCATCGTCGCCACCGATGATTTCGGCTCCATCGATACGCTTGCTGCGATGTTTGACGAGCCCTTCGCTGATGCCTCTGCGTTGCCGACATGGCGGGTGTGTCAGCTGGCGCGCGAGCGGGTGACGGTCGCGCTGTCGGGTGACGGCGCGGACGAAGCGTTTGCGGGCTACCGGCGGCAGGTGTTCCACCATCACGAAGAACGGATGCGCGCGGTGCTGCCTGCGGGTTTGCGCGCGCCTCTGTTCGGCACATTGGGGCGGGCATGGCCAAAGGCTGACTGGGCACCGCGTCCCCTGCGTGCCAAGGCAACGTTGCTGGCCTTGGCCGAGAGCGGCGAGGCTGGCTATGCCCGCGGGCTGTCTGTCACTACGCCCGAGACACGGGCTGCGCTTTACTCCGATGCCTTCACCACAAGTCTTGCCGGGTTTCGCGGCGAGGACGAACTGATCGCCCTGATGCGCGCCGCACCGGGCCGATCTGGCCTAGACCGCGCGCAATATGCCGATCTCATGTTCTGGATGCCCGGCGACATCCTGACCAAGGTCGACCGCACCAGCATGGCGGTCAGCCTTGAAGCGCGCGAACCGCTGCTCGATCACCGTTTGGTTGAATTCGCCGCGCGCCTGCCCGAAGGAATGCGGGTCAAGGGCGGAACCGGCAAATACCTGCTCAAGAAGTCGCTCGAACGGTATCTGTCGCAGGATATCCTCTATCGGCCCAAACAGGGGTTTGTGACCCCGATCGCCGAATGGCTGCGCGGGCCATTGGCAGGCGCGGCGCGCGGGATTGCGGCGAGCGGGGGGCTGGCGCAGACCGGTTTTTTCGATCCCAAGACCATCGCCGCGATGGCCGAAGCGCATATCGCTGGCCGCGCCGATCATTCGCGCACGCTGTGGCAATTGTTGATGCTGGAGAAGTCGCTGAGCCAGCTTGGGGTGAGTGCCTAGCCCTCGGCCCCGTGGCCGAGCGCCATGTATTCGTCCGATTGCATTTCGTTGAGGCGGCTGACCGTGCGTTCAAATTCAAACGCGCCGTCGCCTGCCTGATAGAGTTCTTCCGGCACTGCGGCGGCAGTCGCGAACAGCTTCACGCGGTGTTCGTAGAGGGCATCGATCAAGGTCACGAACCGCGCGGCTTCGTTGCGGTTATCCGGCCCCATTTTGGGAACGCCGACGAGGAACACCGTGTGATAGGCGCGCGAAATGGAGAGGTAATCGGGCGCCCCGCGCGCTGCGGCGCACAGTTTTTTGAAGCTGAACACTGCCACGCCTTTCAGCGATTTGGGCACGTGCAACGTCCGGTTTCCGCCCACCGCGAGTTCTGCCGAGGGCACATGCGCGGCATCCTCGGGCGCGAAGTCGGTCAGCCGAAAGAATGCCTCACGCACTTTGGCGGTCGCTGCGTCGCCCAGCGGCGTGTGCCACGTCGCTAGCCCGCCGATGCGGTCGAGCCGGTAGTCGGTTGGCCCGTTCAGCGGCACAACGTCGAGCTCGCGCTCGATCAGCCCGATAAATGGCAGGAAGTGTTCGCGGTTCAGCCCGTCTTTGTAGAGGTCGTGCGGAGGCCGGTTGGAGGTGGTGACGATGGTCACACCGCGATCTCGGATCAACTGCGTGAACAATCGGCTCATGATCATCGCATCGGCCGAATTGTTCACCACCATTTCATCAAAAGCGAGACATTTAAGATCAGCGGCGAGCAGCGCGGCAACCTGCGGAATCGGATCGCCAGTTTCGCCCTTGCGCACGTCGCGCATCGCTGCATGCACCTCCTGCATGAAGGCGTGGAAATGGACGCGGCGTTTGGCGGGCAGGGCAAGCGTATCGTGGAACAGGTCCATCAGCATCGACTTGCCGCGCCCGACGCCGCCCCACATATAAATACCGCGCGGGGTTGCGGGTTTCTTGCCCAGCAGCTTGCCGAAGAACCCGGCCGGAGCCTCGGCCTCAAGCGCCGCCTGCAAGCCTGCAAGCTTAGCCGCTGCCGCATGCTGATCGGGATCAGCACGCAATTCGCCGCTGGCAATCAGCGCATCGAAACGGGCGAGCAATCCGGCCATGCGGCGGGTCAGCCGCGCGAGCGCATCTTGCGCACGATGCCCGAATAAGCGGCGATGATGTCCTCGCCTCCATCGTCGCGGGGCTGCGTTGCAAAGCCGCGCAGGAACAGCATTCGCCCGGTCTCCCGCACAATCTCGCTCACCGCATCGAGCGGCCGCGACGGATCGCCGCCGCCCACAAACTGCGTTGAAAGCTCGACCGTGACCGAAGGCCCTGCCTCTCCGCTGCCGTTGATGTGCATCGCGGCGAACAGGGCGATATCGATCAGCGCCAGTGTCACCCCGCCGTGGACATTGTCGACAAGGTTGGTGTGACGCCGTTCGGGAAACATCCTGAGGCGGCAATGCGCGCCTTCGCGCCGCACCCGCATTTCGCCCAGCACTTCGGTATTGAACCGCGTGCGATCGGACATGTTCCAAGTGTACCACCCCGCCTCGCCCCCGCATTCTTCCGGGGCGAGCGGGCGATATTCGAACGGTGCATTGATCGGTTCGCTGTCAGCCATGAATACGCCCCTGCACCGTCAGAGCCGGATCAGATCGCCCGTTCGGCCATCATCTTCTTGGTTTCGGCGATGGCCTTGGCCGGGCTGAGGCCCTTGGGACAGACGTTGGCGCAGTTCATGATCGTGTGGCAGCGATACAGGCGGAACGGGTCTTCGAGATCGTCGAGCCGCTCACCGGTCATCTCGTCACGGCTATCAGCCAGCCAGCGATAGGCCTGCAGCAGAATGGCCGGGCCGAGGAACTTGTCGCTGTTCCACCAGTACGAAGGGCACGAGGTCGAACAGCAGGCGCAAAGGATGCATTCGTACAGGCCATCAAGCTGCTCGCGCTGCTCGGGCGATTGCAGTCGTTCCTTGCCGCTCGGCGTCGGGGTGACGGTCTGGAGCCACGGGCGGATAGAGGCATACTGCGCGTAGAAATGCGTGAAATCCGGCACCAGATCCTTGATCACGTCCATGTGCGGCAGCGGGGTGATGCGGATTTCACCCTTCAGATCCTCGATCGCGGTCGTGCAGGCAAGGCCGTTTTTGCCGTTCAGGTTCATTGAACACGAACCGCAAATCCCTTCGCGGCACGAACGGCGGAAGGTCAGGGTCGGGTCGATCTCGTTCTTGATCTTGAACAGCGCGTCGAGCACCATTGGCCCGCATTCATCGAGATTGATCTCGAACTTGTCGTAACGCGGGTTCTCACCGCTATCGGGATCGTAGCGATAGACCTTGAACGCCTTCACCCGCCCGCCCCCTGATCCCTTGGGCGATTTATGCACCTTGCCGGCGCTGTTGATCTTGGAGTTCTTTGGGAGAGTGAAAGTCGCCATAACGTGATCCCGCTTTCGATTTGCACCCTATCTAACGGCATTGCGCGGCCACGCAAGCGGGCGGTGCCTCACCATTGTTGCAGGCTTTCGCACACAGGTTGCCAAAGGCGTTTGATGGACACTCCGTCTGGAACAATGCCGCGTCCGGTGCGCTTGGACAGCGATGACAGATGCAACGCAGCTCACGGAAAATTGGCCGCGCACCGCTGCGGTGTTTGGCGCATCGGGCGGGATCGGGCGGGCGCTTTGCGAAGGCCTTGCGGCACGCGGGGCAGAGGTGGTGTATGCCGGAACGCGGCAGGGCGAGGGGCCGGAAGGCGCTGCGATCCGTCCGTTTGCTTTTGATCTGATGGACGAAACTTCTATCGCCGCCGCCGCCGAGTTGATGCGCGACGACCCGCCCGAATGGGTGATCGTGGCTTCTGGCGTGCTGACCCTGCCCGATGGCACCGGGCCGGAGCGGACGTACAAGCGGCTTGATCCGGCCGCCATGGCGCAGGTGTTCGCGCTCAACACCATCGGCCCGGCGCTGATTGCGAAGCATATTTTGCCGCTGATGCCGCGTGATCAGCGGTTTGTGTTTGCGGCGCTCAGCGCGCGGGTGGGATCGATCAGCGACAACCGTCTGGGCGGGTGGCATTCCTACCGAGCAAGCAAGGCGGCGCTGAACATGCTGTTGAAAAACTTCGCTTTGGAGCTGGCGCGCACCCATTCACATAGCGTCGTCGTAGGGCTGCATCCGGGCACTGTGGATAGCACGCTATCGCAGCCGTTCCAGACCGGGCTTGCACAAGGCCAACTCACCGCGCCGGATGCGGCGGCGGACAATTTGCTCGGCGTTCTCGCAGGTTTGGGGCCAGAGCATTCAGGCCGGGTGTTCGATTTCAAGGGCGCAGAGGTTCCGGCCTAGTCGAACAGGTTGACCGCCAGATGCGCCCACACTGTGAGGAAGACCAGAACCGACACCATGACCGCACTTAGCCGCCGTCAAGGCGCGGCAAGCCAGTGCCAAGCGGCCTCTAGACATAGGCAAAGAAGGGTCAACATCAGGCCAAAGGCAGCGAAATCTCCCGCCCCCCAATTGACCTCGGCAGTCAGCAGCATTGCCGCTGCCGGCACAAGCAGCATCGCTGCCGCTG
>Ga0163144_10007456_pt1 | contig 23990 bp, 29 predicted proteins | sample OliLak19BULKMAT1_FD_123175 | JGI IMG/M metagenome (GOLD analysis project Ga0163144, IMG submission 123175) | Freshwater microbial mat bacterial communities from Lake Vanda, McMurdo Dry Valleys, Antarctica - Oligotrophic Lake LV.19.BULKMAT1 | ecosystem: Environmental > Aquatic > Freshwater >...
CACACGGCGTGCACATTGACATCACAGTCGTCTCCACGAGGAACCGCCGTTTGGCGAGCTGCCAAAGCTACCGCGGAATTTCACCGGAATCAAACGTGCGCCGGTTGCGGTGCCTTGGCAAGCCGTCTTGTTCTTCCGTGACATTGGCGCCGCCGACGCTAGGGTGCGCATTGCAAAACTACGGCGAGGGTCAAACCGATGAGCGCGAATTACGATATAACGAACGAGAAATGGGAGCGCTTCACGTTCGAGCGGAAGGGCCGCATACTGACGGCCTTCATTACCTCGTCGCATCCGGTCAACGGGGTCGACGAGGCGATGCACACGGAACTCGCGCTGGTGTTCAACTGCCTGCAGCGGGACACTGAGAGCGATCTCATCATCCTCTCCGGCAAGGGCCGCGCCTTTTGCGCAGGAGGGGACTTCGACTGGTTCGAGGAACACATTAACCATCAGGAACGCTTCCGCGCCATCGGTTGGGACGCCAAGCAGATCGTGGTGACGCTGCTGCAGATGGAGAAGCCGATCCTCTGCCGGATGAACGGCGCCGCTGCCGGGCTCGGCGCGACGATTGCGCTGCTGTGCGATGTGATCATCGCCGACGAGACGGCGAAGATCGGCGATCCGCATGTGAAGGTGGGCCTCGTGGCCGGCGACGGCGGCGCGCTTATCTGGCCGCAGCTGATCGGCTTTGCCAAGGCAAAGGAACTGCTGATGACCGGCGACCTCCTCAGCGCGCCGGAAGCCCAGCGCCTCGGACTTATCAATTATGCCGTACCCGGAGCAGAACTTGACGCCAAGGTGGACGAGATCGCGGGCAAGATCCTTGCCAATCCGAAATGGGCCGTGCGCTGGACGAAGACAACCGCCAACATCCCGCTGCGCGCACTGGCCGCCCAGCTGATGGATGCGAGTATCGGCTGGGAGAGCGTGTCGAACTACCTCTCGGACCGGCGCGAAGCGGTGACCGCGTTCAAGGAGAAACGCGCGCCGAAGCTGACGGGGGAGTGAGCGCATGTCGAACGCCCTGATCCTCGCGGGACGATTCCTGCTCGGCCTATACTTTCTCGTGCCCGGACTCATGAAGTTTGCCGCGCCGGACATGCATGTCGCACTGATGGAGATGCACAACGTGGCGCTGGCAGAGCCGCTGATGTGGGTTGCCGCAGCGGCTAATGTCGCCGGCGGGCTGCTCCTGATTTCGGGGCGGCACGTGGGCCTGACGGCGCTCGGCCTCGTGTTCTACGTCTTGCTGGTCAATCTCCTGCTGCATGACTTCTGGAATGATCACGCAGGCGTTTCCAGCGAACGGGAAATGCAGAACTTCATCAAGAATCTCGGCATCCTTGCCGGGCTGCTCGTTCTTGCGGGTCATAGCGGACCGCGCCCATTGACGCTCAGGGGCTGGTGGCGGTCCGACCGGGCGGTCAGCCGGAGCCGGGACGAGGCGCTTGTCGCCGGTTCAATCCCGCGCTAGATGGCCAGTGTGGTGATTTGGCCGGCCGGCTTGCAGCCACGTTAAAAAAATCGCTAAAGGGCCGAGATGCGGGACTGCTCCAAGAGCGGCCTGCCTATCTCCCCCGTGCGATGCGTTTGATGCCTGAAGCGGGCCGGGAGGAATATTTTGCCATGCCGATCAGGATTCCGGATACTTTGCCTGCCGCCGAAACGCTGAAGCGTGAGGGCGTCGCGGTGATGCGCGAGACGGACGCCGTGCGCCAGGATATCCGCCCTCTGCAGCTCGGACTGCTCAACCTGATGCCCAACAAGATCCGCACCGAGACGCAACTGGCGCGTCTGATCGGCGCCTCGCCATTGCAGGTCGAACTGACGCTGGTGCGCATCGGCGCCCACCAGCCGAAGAACACGACCGCCGAACACCTCATCAGCTTCTACCAGACCTGGGAAGAAATCCGGGAATGGAAGTTCGACGGATTCATCGTCACCGGCGCGCCGGTCGAGCAGATGCCCTTCGGGGAGGTGACCTACTGGGCCGAACTGGCGCAGATATTCGACTGGACACGGACGAATGTGCATTCACCGTTCTATATATGCTGGGGAGCGATGGCGGCTGCCTGGCATTTCCATGGCTTGCCAAAATACCAGCTGGACCAGAAAGCCTTTGGGGTCTTCCGCCAGCGCAACCTCGCGCCCGCGTCGCCTTTCCTCTCCGGTTTCTCGGACGACTTTCTGATTCCCGTATCTCGCTGGACCGAGGTGCGCCGCGAGGACGTGAAGGCCCGCCCTGCACTCGACCTGCTGGTCGATTGCGAAAAGACCGGGCCCTGCCTGTTGCAGGACGCTCCGCGCCGCAGCCTCTATATGTTCAACCATGTCGAGTATGATTCCTTCTCCCTCAAGGAGGAGTATGAACGCGACCGGTTGCAGGGCCTCCCCATCGCCGTGCCCCACAACTATTTCCCCGGCGACGATCCCGGCCGCTTGCCGCTGAACCGCTGGCGCAGCCACGCGCACCTCCTGTTCGGCAACTGGATCAACCAGACCTACCAGACAACGCCTTTCGTGCTTGACGAAATCGGCAGGCAGGCGACAACAGCGTCATGAACAGCTTCGCCGCCGAATCCGATCACGTTACCGAAATCCGCCGTCAGCTTTCCCGCTGGGTGGCCGAGAAGATGCCGCGCGAGAAGCGGCGCGAGTGGGACAAGGCGGCGACATGGGACCGCAGCCTGTTCCGCGAGATTGCGGAGATGGGGCTGATCGGCCTGACGATTCCCGAAGAGTATGGCGGGCAGGGCGAGGACATCTACGCCGCCGCCGCCGTCATTGATGAACTCTGCCAGGGCGGATCGAGCATGGCCGGGCCATTCATCCACGCAGCGTTCTATGGCGGGCTGAACATCTCCGAAAACGGATCAAAAGAGCAGAAGCAAGAACTTTTGCCGAGGCTCGTGCGCGGAGAGATATTCCTGGCCTATGGACTCTCCGAGCCGAATGTCGGCGGGGACCTGCCGAGCGTCGAGACGCGGGTGGAGCGCAAGGACGGTGAGCTGATCATCAAGGGCGCAAAGCGCTGGTGTACGGGCGCCGACTGGGCGGACTATATCTATTGCCTGTGCCGCTCCGGCGACCCGGGCGACCGGCACGGCAACCTCACCTTCGTCCTTGTGCCGACGAAGACCAAGGGCGTCACGATGCAGGCCATCGAGCATGCCAACCTTCGCTACACGCATTCGATGGATGTTTTCCTTGATGATGTTCGCCTGCCGGAAAGTGCCATCGTCGGCGGACCGGACAAGTGGAACAAGGGCTGGGAAGCGCTGGCAGGACGGGCGCTCGATGTCGAGAAGATCGAGATCACTGCCGTCGCCTACGGCCTTGCCCGCGCCGCGCTGGACGAGGCGTGGAGATATGCCGGCGAGCGCGTCCAGTTCGGTAAGCCGATCGGCAAGCACCAGGCGGTTGCCCACAAGCTCGTTACGGCACGCACGAAACTCGCCGCCTGCCGGCACATGCTCTATCACGCGGCCTGGCTGGCTAGTGAGGGAAAGCCCTGCTCGGCGGAGACGGCGATGGCGAAGCTCTACGTCGCCGATACCGGTGTCGAGATCGGTCTCGCCTGCCAGCAGGTGATTGGGGCTTATGGCCTGTCGGATGCCTATGACATCGAACGCAACCTGCGCGACCTGCTCGGCATGCCTGTCGTCGGTGGTTCGTCCGACATGCAGAAGAACAACCTCGCACGGATGTGGCGGCTTTGAGCGTCGTCGAGGCCGAACCCGAGCTTTCCTACGCGTCCTATTTCGAGGACCCGCTGAAACGTCGTCTTGTGCACGCCGTCGAGCGGCTGTCTGGCCAGCCGAAGATCAAGCAGCTCTATGATCATTACCGCGCCGATCTCTCGCGCGACGTGCCCTTCTTCGAGGCGGCGATCCGGCTGCTAGACCTCGATGTGCAATTTTCTGCCAGCAAACATGCGCTGATCCCGCGCGAGGGGCCGCTGGTCGTGGTGGCGAACCATCCCTTCGGCGTGCTCGACGGGTTGGTCATCAGTTGGCTAATCAGCCTGCGCCGTCCGGACTTCAAGGTGCTCTCCAATTCGGTGCTCGACGGCGTCCCAGAGGCACGGCCCTACCTCCTTACTGTCGATTTCGGCGGGACACGTGATGCCATCGAGGCGAATGTAGCGATGCGCAAGGCGGCCCTGGCGCATGTGAAGAGTGGTGGCTGTATCGTCGTGTTCCCGAGCGGCGGGGTGGCGACCACCCCCCGGCCATTTGACCCGCTGGCGGTCGATGACGAGTGGAAACCGTTCACGGCCAAGCTTATCACGCAGAGCCGCGCCCACGTGACGCCGATCTTCTTCGACGGCCAGAACTCCCGCCTGTTCCAGATCGCCTCGCACCTGTCGCTGGAGCTGCGCCTCGCGCTCGTCTTCCGCGAAGTGCGTCGCCGGATGGGCAAGATGCTGCGCGTCGAGGTCGGCGAGACCCTTACGCCTGAAGCGCTCGACGCTGCGGGCAGGCGCCGCGGTCTGATGGAGTTCCTCCGCGAGCAGACTTACGCGCTCGCCCCGGACGGCAAGGCGCCGCGCTACCGTGCCGCCGGCGTGCGTTTCCAGGCGAACAAGCCGAAAATCTTCCGCTAGGCGCGTCTGACGCAAGAAGCCGGTTGCGCAACCGGCAAGTCCCTGTGAGAAATCCCCCGGGGACCGCGCAGAGAGCAGCGATGAGTGACGAGGTCGGCGCGGCCGCCGACGCGGCGATGGAGCCCGCGGCTGCGGATGCGGCCGCAGGTCCTGCGGGCAAGACGGGCCCGGTGACCGACCCCAACTGCCTCAACTGCGGTGCGCCGCTCGCCGGCGAGTTCTGTCAGGATTGCGGGCAAGGCGCGCAGAGTATCCAGCGTCCTTTCTGGTCCTTGGCCGGGGAAAGTCTCGAGACCTTCTTCGCGATCGACGGACGTATCGCCCGCACCCTGCCGGACCTGATGCTGCGGCCTGGACGCATCACCCGCGCCTATCTTGATGGCAAACGCGCGCGTTTCATCCCGGCCTTCCGCCTCTATGTCCTCGCGTCGTTTGTTTTCTTCGTGCTGATGCCGCTGGTTACCGGTCAGGGCATGAGTAGCAACTTCGGCAGCGAAGGGGCGATGCAGGAGGCCCGCGCGGAGGTCGAACGGTCCTACGCGGCTGGCGAGATGACCGGGACGGAATACCAGGAGGCACTCAAGGTGCTCGGGCAGTTTGACGCTGCCTGGGAAGGCGGCATTCCGGGCCTTGTGCCGGAACCGCCAGAACCGCCGGAGGCAGCCGGCGAGCCATCCTCCGCCGAGCCGCCTGCCGGGCCCGGGCCGAAGGAAGAATGGGCGGGCTTCGTGCCGCAGTCGGCGGTGGATGCTGCGCGCGCGGCCGGTGTGGCCGGCGACCCGGATGCTGCGCGGTTTGCCGACGTCATGGAAGATCCGGCGCGCCTTGCCCGCCAGACGCAGGACTGGATCCCGCGCCTGATGTTTGTCCTGCTGCCGGTCTATGCCTGCCTCCTGGGCCTCCTTTACCTGTGGCGCCGCCAGTTCCTGTTCTTCGATCACCTGATCGTGTCGCTGCATTTCCACTCGGCGCTGTTCTTCGCGATGTCGGTGGGTGTCCTTCTCTCGCTGCTGATCGGGGGCGGCTGGGTCGCGCTGGCGCTTATCCTCTACTCCAACTGGTACCTCTACCGGCTGAACCGCGTAGTCTATGGCCGAAGCGGTTATTCTTCTGCCCTGCGGACGGTGACGCTGGATGTCATCTATCTTTTCTTGCTTCTTATGGCGCTCCTCATTGCGGTCATCCTGGGGGCATTGTCACTTTGATAATACCGGCCAAATTCCGCGCCGCAGCGCTCCAATTGCCCCGGGCTGTTGAGCGTCCCCATTTCGACTGGGCGAGCTTCCGGGTCGACGCGCCGAAGGGCAAGATCTTCTGCACCCCGCCTCCGCATCACGAGTTCTCGAATGTTTTCCTGACGCCGGATGAACAGCCCATGCTGTGCGAAGCCGAGCCCGGAATCTTCTTTCCGGCGCCGAACAAGTGGGGCGAGAAGGGGGCCACCTCGATCCGCCTGGAAGCGTGCGACACGGTCACCCTGCGCTCAACGCTGGTGATGTCCTGGCGCCATGCGGCGCCGGCGAAGCTGCACCCTGAACTGAAGCTTTGAAGCCGCGCAGAAAAAGGCTAGAACAGCGCCATGCCTGACACATTCCAGATCCACGATCCCTTCGCCGCCGTCCGGCCGCTGCTTCCGGAGCTTGCCGCGCGCGCCGCCGAAATGGAAGAGGCCCGCCGCCTGCCCGCAGACCTTGCGCAAAAGCTGGCCGCCGCCGGCGTCCTCCGGATGGTCACGCCGAAACGCTTCGGAGGCCTTGAGTCCACGCCGCGCGAAATCGTCGAGATCACCGGGATGATCGCCCGCGCCAACGCGAGTGCCGGCTGGTGCGCGATGATCGCCTCTACCACGGCGCTGAACGCGGCCTACATGGAGCCGCAGTATGCGGAGGAAATCTATGCCGACCCGATGACCATCACGGGCGGTGTCTTTGCGCCGATGGGCCGGGCGGTGGTCGAGGGTGATCAGTACCGCGTCACGGGCCGCTGGCAGTGGGGTTCGGGCTCCGCCAACTGCACCTGGCTCTGCGGCAGCTGCACGCTATGGGAAAATGGCGAGATGAAGCGCTTGGCCAGCGGCGCGCCGGACACGCGGATGATGGTGTTCCCTGCCGCCGACGCCACTCTCCTCGATACCTGGCATGTCATGGGCCTGAAAGGTACGGGTTCGGGCGACTTCGAAGTGATGGACATTCTCGTTCCCGCAGGCCGCTCGGTGTCTCTCGTATCGGACAGGCCCCGGGAGCCCGGCGCGCTCTACAAGTTTCCGGCCTTTGGCCTTCTGGCGCTCGGTGTTTGCGGTGTTGCGCTCGGCAATGCGCGCGGCGCGCTTGATGCCTTTCACGAGCTTGCGACAGTCAAGAAAAGTCAGGGCTCCTCCAAGATGCTTTCGGAGCGCCAGTCGATGCAGGCGGCCTATGCAGCCTGCGAAGCCCAATGGCGCGCCGCCCGGGCGTACCTCTTTTCGGAGATCGACCGGGTATGGGCTGTCGCGCACCAGACCGAAGACATTCCGATGGAGCTGCGGGCCGACCTGCGCCTCGCCTGCACGCACATGACGCGCACCGGAGCCGATATCTGCCGTACGCTCTATGATCTGGGCGGCGGCGCGGCCCTGTTCGAATCCAGCGACCTGCAGCGCCGCTTCCGCGATGCCCACGCCATCACCCAGCATATCGTCACGGCCCCCTCGACGCTGGAACTGACGGGGCGCATCCTGTTTGGCCTGCCGACGGACGCAGGCATGCTGTGACGTGGCCTGCTCGCCTTACAGGCGAATTTCGGGTGGCGCGCATCTTGCTTTTCCCTCAGGAAGGACAGCCTGTGGCCCGCACCGGGCCAGGCGCAACGCATGGACCGGGACACGATGACCGACGCAGATGCGGCAAAAGCGCCGGTGGCCGAGTCGGCGGGGCCGAAGACCCTGTCCGTGGTCGTGACCAATTTCAATTACGAACGATACCTGCCTACCTCGATCGAGAGCCTCCTGTCGCAGTCCGTGCCGGTGCAGGTCATCGTGGTGGATGATTGCTCCACCGACAATTCACGCGCCGTGATTGCCGGCTATGGCGACCGGATCGAGCCTGTGTTCCAGCCGGTCAATGGGGGGCACGGCGCGGGCTTCAATGCGGGCTTCGCACGCGCCACCGGCGAACTCGTAATGTTCCTCGACGCCGATGATTTCCTGCTGCCGGGCTCGGCACAGATGATAATCGACAATTACGACCCCGCCGCCGCGGCGTACTTCTACCGCATGCGGTATACTGATGAGTCCGGGGACCTCGCCGGATTTTATCCGCCCCTCGGCGTACCTTTTTCGTCCGGCGACATCACGCCGCTCCTGTGCGCGCGCGGCCGGTTCAATGGCACGATTACATCCGGCCTCGTCTTTGCGCGCAAGGCACTGGAACAGGTGATGCCGATGGACGCCGAAAAGTTTCGCCAGGGCGGCGACGGCTATCTCAGCACGGTCGCCCCGCTCTACGGCCTCGTGCGCACCTTCGATACGCCGCTCTCGGCCTACCGCATCCACGGCGCGCAGCATTCCAGTCCGGGGGCGGACAATCTCGCCCGCCGCGCCCGCTGGCGTGCCTCGCATGACCTTGCCCGCTACGAAGCGTTGCGTGCGCATGCTGCAAAGCGCGGCCTGACCGTCGCGGCTGACCTCGGCGACAACGACGCGCTGCACATCAAGGAACGCATCATATCGCTGTTGTTCGAGCCGGCCAGCCATCCGGTGGAGGGTGACACCGTCCCGGACCTCCTGAAGCGCAAGCGCCGGATCAGCCTAGCCCAGCGAAGCGGTCTCTACCGCTACTTGCGTGCCGGCTGGTGGACACTTCTGCTTGCCCTGCCGGACGGCGCCCGCCGCAAGCTGTTCCTCTACGAAATCTCGCCCAACACCCGCCCCGCCTGGTTCACGAAGGCTGTGCGCGCGCTCAAGCGAGGTCGCTGACCTACCAGGTCTCGCTCCAGGGTCGCAGGTCCAACTCATGCGTCCAGGCGGAGCGGTGCTGGCGGTGCAGCCAGACATAATTCTTCGCAATCTCATCCGGGATCAGCAGCCCGTCACGCGCGCGCCGTTCGTCCGCATCGGGCACGTTGTCCCAGATGAACTGGCTGTCGATCGCGCCGTCCACGACAACATGCGCCACATGGATTTCCTGCGGTCCAAGCTCACGTGCCATGGATTGGGCGAGCGCGCGCAGCGCATGTTTTGCGCCGGCAAAGGCGGAGAAGCCCTCGCGTCCGCGCACGCCCGCCGTCGCCCCGGTGAACAGGATCGTGCCGCGTCCACGCGGGCGCATGACGCGAGCTGCTTCGCGCCCGGCAAGGAAGCCCGAATAGGCCGCCATCTCCCACACCTTGTGATACACACGGCTCGTCGTCTCGGTGACGGAGAAGCGCACGTTCGCGCCGATATTGAACACGCAGACTTCCAACGGTCCGACCTCTGTTTCGATCTGGTCGAACAGTGCGACCGTCGCCTCTTCGTCGCGCGCATCGACGCCGAACGCGCGCGCCTTGCCGCCTTCCGCCTCGATTTCAGAGACCAGCGCTGTCAGGGAATCGAGATTGCGGGCGCGGCGGGTGACGCAGGCCGTCAAGCCCTCGCGCGCAAATGCTTTTGCGATCGCTCCGCCCGTGGCATCGCCTGCACCGACAATCAGTGCCGCACCGTTCGACATCGCACACTCCCGTTTCTTTTCGGAACTCACTCTGGCGCAGACTTGCGCTACAGACAAGGAGCAGGGCTAAACAGAAGAATGAACCGAACGCTTTCCATCGGAATCGCCGGCGCCGGGATCGGCGGCCTTGCCGCTGCGGCCTTCCTTGCGCGGCAGGGGCACCGCGTCACCGTGTTCGATCAGTTCGAGGCCGCAGGCCCTGTCGGTTCAGGCCTGATGCTGCAGGAAACCGGGCTCGTCATCCTCGCTGGCCTTGGCCTGCGTGAAAGGGTTGAGGCGCTCGGCGCGCCGATCGCGCGGCTCTGGGGCCTGTCTGCCGAAACCGGCCGGGCTGTTCTAGACGTGCGCTTCGCAGCCCTCCGCAAAGGTCTGCGCGGCATCGGCATCCAGCGCGCGACCTTGTTTGCGCTTTTGCACCAGGCTGCGGCGGCAAGCGGCGCACGGCTCATGACCGGCGCCCGGATCACGGCGGCGAATGCAGCGAGCGGCACGCTGGTGGATAGGGCCAGCGGCGGGCACGGGCCGTTCGACCTTGTGATCGACGCGCTGGGCGTGCGCTCTCCGCTTTCCTCGGCGCCGGCGGAGGAATTGCCCTATGGCGCCCTCTGGGCCACGCTGCCCTGGCCTGACGCAGGCCCCTTTGACCCCAGCGCATTGGAGCAGCGCTACGAAGCCGCGCGCAAGATGGCCGGCGTCATGCCGTCCGGCCGCACCTCGGAAAGGGACGCGCAGAGCCTGACTTATTTCTGGTCGATCCGCGGCGACTCCCATACCGCTTTCCGGGCTGCGCCGCTGGTGCACTGGAAGGACGCTGCGCGCGCCCTCTGGCCGGAAACAGCCATGCTGGTTGATCAGATCACGGATCACGACCAGCTGACCTTCGCCCGCTATCGCCACCGCACCCACTGGCCCGCTGCCACCGGCCGCCTCGTCCATCTCGGCGACAGCTGGCACGCCGCCAGCCCGCAGCTGGGCCAAGGCGCGAACATGGCCTTGCTGGATGCCTTCGCGCTGGCCCGCGCGGTCGAGGCCGGCGGCGAGGCGTCAGACATCGCGGCGATGTATACCCGCCAGCGCGCGGGGCATGTGCGCCTTTATCAGCTGATGACCTGGGCGTTCACGCCGGTCTACCAGTCGGATTCGCAGCTCCTGCCCTGGCTGCGCGACCGGCTGGTTGCGCCGGTATCAACGCTCTGGCCGGCGCCGCCATTGCTGGCTGCGCTGGTGAGCGGGGCGTTGGGGGCGCCTTTAAAGAGGCTGGGATCGAAGGCGGAGCGGTAGTCCCCCCTCCGTCTGCTTCGCAGACACCTCCCCCGCAGGCGGAGGAAGACAAAGTTGCGTCTGGAGGCGGGGCCATCCTCCCCTGCCAAGCGGCGGAGGCGCCCGAAGGGCGGGGGCTTACCTCTGACACCCCGCACAGTAAAACGTCGAGCGCCCCGACTGCACGATCCGCCGCACCACGCTGCCGCAGCGTTTGCATGCCTCGCCCTCGCGCCCGTAGACATCGAACCGATGCTGGAAGTAGCCGAGGTCGCCCTCGGTGTTCGCAAAGTCCGATATGGATGATCCCCCCGCCGCAATCGCCTCGGTGATCACCGCATTGATCGCCGGCGCGAGCCGTTCTGCCCGCACGCCCGGTACACTGCGTGACAATCGTTTCGGCGACACGCCTGCCCGGTAGAGCGCCTCGCAGACATAGATATTTCCCAGCCCCGCGATCACCGACTGGTCGAGCAGCGCGGCCTTGATCGGCGCCGCCTTGCCGCTCAGCGCGGTGTCGAGATAGCCGGCGGAGAATCCGTTCGACAGCGGCTCCGGCCCCATCGCCTTTAACCTTGGGTATGCCTCGAAACTCGCGGCAGGCCAGAGTTCCATGAAGCCGAACCGGCGCGGGTCGTTGTACGTGACGGTCTCGCCGCCCTCCATGTGGAAGACGATGTGATCATGGGCGGTCAGGCCGCCGGTCTCGTGATGGAATTCGCCCTGCTGCTTGCCGGAAACCGTGAAACGCCCGGTCATGCCCAGGTGCATCACCAGAACTTCCCCTGTGGAGAGGTGGGCCGCTAGAAATTTCGCCTGCCGGGCGAGCCGGTCGATCCGGGCATTGGCCACCCTTTCGGCAAAGCGCTCGGGCAGGGGAAAGCGCAGGTCTGCCCGCCGCTGCTCAAGCCGCAGGATGCGTTTGCCCTCCATCACAGGGGCAAGTCCGCGGCGAACTGTCTCGACTTCAGGTAATTCAGGCATCGTTATCGCATATACGCTAAGCGGCAGGTCGCATGTAGGGTGACTCAGCATGGCTGGAACAGACGGGACAGAGCGCAAGGTCTCCTTCGGGTTCGAGGAGGTGACGCAGGCGGAGAAGGTCGCCCGGGTCAAAGGCGTGTTCCGCTCGGTCGCCACGCGCTATGACCTGATGAACGACCTGATGAGCGCTGGCGTCCACCGCCTGTGGAAGCACGACGCGATGAACAAGGTGAACCCGCAGCCCGCCGAGCGCCATCTGGATGTCGCGGGCGGCACCGGAGAACTCGCGCGCGCCTTTCTCGAACTGGCCGACAAGGCAGGCGCTCGGCGCGCCAGCGCGCGCCCCGCGACCGCCATCGTCTGCGACATCAATGATGCGATGCTGGAAGCTGGCAAGGCAAGGCCCGACAATGCCAGGTGGGACGGACGTCTCGACTGGGTTTGCGCCGATGGCCAGAAGCTGCCCTATCCGGACAAGAGCTTCGACGTCGTGACGGTCTCGTTCGGGATCCGCAACTTTGCCGACCGGGTCGCTGGCCTGCGCGAGTTTCGCCGTGTACTGAAAACCGGCGGGCGCCTTGCCGTTCTGGAGTTCAGCCAGATGACGGCGCCGATCCTGCAGGAAGCTTACGATACCTACAGCTACGCCGTGATCCCCCGCCTCGGTGAGCTGATCACGGGCGACCGTGAAAGCTACCAGTATCTCGTGGAGTCAATCCGTCAGTTCCCGGAACAATCCGTGTTCAAGGCGGAAATCCAGAGCGCCGGCTTTTGCCAGGTCTCGGTCACCAACTATTCCGGCGGTATCGCCGCCCTGCATTTCGGCTGGGCGGCGTGAGCATGGCCCGCCTATCTCTCGTCGATCTTGACGCCGTCTTCGCCGACCGAGATTTCAACGCCGCTCGGGCCACCGTCGCCTTCGGTGAAATAGTAGATGCCGAACGCCACGGCCGCGGCGACCAGCAGGCCGACGATCAGGTACAGGAAATTGTTGGATGACGGGGAATCAGACATGATGGAACTCGCTCTCTGCAATCAGGTTTCCGAAGCTCAACGCGCAGACCGGCTGCCCGGTTCCGTAATCGCGGAAAAAACCTAGATGGGCGCGCTCGGCGACTATTGGCGGTTGATGCGCGCCGGCACGTCGCTGGCGCGCCATGACGTCGTGCTGCCCGGCACCTATCATTCCCGCCTGCCGCTCCCGGCGCGGGTTGCCGGCAGCCTGCTGCGCGTTTTCGGCGGTGCGAGGGGGCGCCCCGGTCAGCGCCTCGCCACTGCCCTCGAAGGCCTTGGCCCTGCCTATATCAAGCTCGGCCAGTTCCTTGCGACGCGGCCCGACGTGTTCGGCTCCGAAGTTGCAGGCGACCTTGCGCGCCTGAAGGACAAGCTGCCGCCCTTCTCCATGAAGCAGGCGCGCGCCGCGCTTGCCGCCGAGTTCACCGAGGCGGAAGCGATCCGCCTGTTCCCCGGCCTCTCAGATCCCGTGGCGGCCGCCTCGCTCGCGCAGGTGCACAAGATCAGCCTGCCGGACGGCGACCGCGCGGTGAAGATCCTGCGCCCCGGGATCGAGCGTCGGATGGCGCTCGAACTCTCCGCCATGCGCCGCGCCGCGCGCACCATCGAAGGCGTCTCCAGCGAAAGCCGCCGGCTGCGCCCCATCGCCTTCACCGACACGATCTCGAACTTCATGTTGCGCGAACTGGACCTGCGCCTCGAGGCGGGCGGCGCCGACGAGATGCGCGCCATCAACGAGAAGACAGGCTTCTTCGACATTCCGAAGGTCGACTGGGAGCGAACCGGGAAACGTGTCCTGACGATATCCTGGATCAACGGCACGCCGCTTACCGCCCCCGGCGTGCTGGATCGTCCCGGCCTTGACCGGATCAAGCTCGCCAACGACATCACGCAGGGGTTCCTCGCCAGCGCCATCGAGCACGGCGTCTTCCATGCCGACATGCATGAAGGCAACGCCATCCTGACCCCGGAGGGCCGCATTGCGCTCGTCGATTTCGGCATCATCGGCCGCATCGGCCCGATGGAGCGCCGCTTCCTTGCCGAAATTCTCTGGGGTTTCCTGAAGCGCGACTATATGCGCATTGCAGAAGTTCACTTCGAGGCCGGCTACGTTCCGCCCAGCCAGTCCGTCGGCGACTTCGCGCAGGCGCTCCGCTCCATCGGCGAGCCTTTGTTCGGTCGGCCTGCCGAGGAAGTCTCGATGGGCCGCGTCTTGCTGCAGCTCTTTGATTACACGCACACGTTTGGTATGGCCCTGCGCCCGGAACTTGTCCTTCTCCAGAAAACTATGGTTCAGGTCGAAGGCGTCGCCCGCGCGATCGACCCCGCCCATAATATCTGGAACGCTTCGGAGCCCGTCATCGAAGCCTGGATGCGTCGCAATTTCGGCCCTGAAGGTGCGGTGCGGATGATCCGCGAGAACGTCCGCGAAGTGACCAACCGCTTGAAACGCCTGCCCGAAGTCATGGACCGGTTCGAGAAAAGCCTCGAGGCTGAACCTGCCACCGCGCCGGTGCAGATACCGCAGCGCTTTGCGCCGTGGTGGGGCTGGTTCGGCCTGACCGGGGTGCTCGGTGTTGCAGCCGCCTGGGCTGCGCGCAGTTTCGGTTAGCCCGGCCACGGCGCGCTCGGGGCAGGACCCTGTACCGGCGGGCCGTTCGCGATGAGCGAATTTCTCTCGGCGAGGGGTCCTCGCGCCCTGTGAGTTTCCCGCCTGAAGCGTAAGGGCTTCTTCGCGTTAAGAACTTGGTTACCTTGTTGCATCCGCATCAGAAGGAAGCCGGTCCCATGAAACGCGTTGCCGCCCTCATCGCCGCTGCGGCCTGGCTTGCAGCGCCCGCCTTCGCCGGCACCTGCAGCGCCGCCACCGAAGCAGCCACCCGCGCCGCCCTCGATTCCGCTGCCGGCGCCGGCCGGCGCACAGCCACGGTCCGCGTCACCTGCGGCGGCGAGCGCCAGACCTTCGTGCTCCATCTCAGCCAGGGCGCCTCCGGCACCGCGGTCACGGTCCGCGAACTGAAACGCAGCGCCGGCCCGGCCGGCCTTGCCGGCGAAAAGCGTGGTTCGGGGGACTCCTCGGCCACAAGACTCATCCGTCTCGGCGATTAGGCTTCGGCGCCAGATCTTACCGCAACATTGAGACCGCGCTGCCGATCCCAAGTATTTGATGTGATGATTTCAAGGTATTTGCGCTAGAAATGCCCTGAACCAGACCGGCAGACCTGATGAAAAGCCCGCGCATTCTCTTGATCATCGGCGGCGGCATCGCCGCCTATAAAAGCCTTGAGTTGATCCGCGAACTCGGCCGGCGCGGCATTGCCTCGCGTGCGATCCTGACCAGGGCCGGCGCCGAATTCGTAACGCCCCTGTCGGTCTCCGCCCTCTCCGGCGAGAAAGTCTATTCAGAGCTTTTCGATCTCACCGACGAAACCGAGATGGGTCATATCGAGCTCTCGCGCTCGGCCGATCTCGTCGTCGTCTGCCCCGCCACCGCCGACCTGATGGCGAAAGCCGCCGCCGGCCTCGCCAACGATCTCGCCTCCACCACGCTGCTCGCCACTGACAAGCCCGTGCTGATGGTGCCCGCCATGAACGTCCGGATGTGGGAGCACGCCGCCACCCAGCGCAACATCGCCCGCCTGCGGGCCGACGGCGTGCGCGTCGTCGATCCGGATGTTGGCCCCATGGCCTGCGGCGAATTCGGACCGGGGCGCCTGCCGGAAGTCCTCGCCATCGTCCGCGAGATCGAAGCCACGCTCGCCCCGCGCTCGAAGCGGCTTGCGGGTCTCCACGCCCTCGTCACCGCTGGCCCGACGCGCGAGCCGCTCGATCCCGTACGCTATATTTCCAATCACTCCTCCGGCAAGCAGGGCTACGCCATCGCCGCCGCCCTCTTCGCCGAAGGCGCGCGCGTCACGCTGGTCTCCGGCCCGGTTGCCCTGAAAGCTCCGGAAGGCGTCACGTTCGTCTCCGTCGAAACGGCGCGCGAGATGCTGAAAGCCTGTGAGGATGCTCTGCCTGCGGACGTGTTCGTCTCCGTCGCCGCCGTGGCGGACTGGCGCCCGGTGAAGGCCGCGCCGAAAAAGCTGAAGCTGAAAGGCGCGGGCGAAGCGCCCGCCATCCAGCTCACCGAGAACCCGGATATCCTGCGCACCCTCAGCCAGAAGCGAAAGGGGCGCCCCCGCCTCGTCATCGGTTTTGCCGCCGAGACGCATGACGTGGAGGCCCTCGCCACCGAGAAACGCGCCCGCAAGGGCTGCGACTGGATCGTCGCTAATGATGTCTCCGGCGACGTGATGGGCGGCAACGAGAACGAGGTCTACCTGATCACGCCCAAAGGCATTGAGCGCTGGCCCCGCCTCGCCAAGGACGATGTCTCGCGCCGCCTCGCCGGGCGTGTCGTCGACGCCCTTACCGGCCCTGCGCCCCGCCTGAGCCTCGCGGCGGAGTAGGTTCAGCGACCCCATCCTTGTCGGGAGATGGTTCGGCGAGCCCTGCCAGACTTGCTGGAAGGTCAGCGCGCGCGTGTAGGAAGTCAATGATCACGATTTGCACATCATCCTCGATGAACACGATAAAATGCTGCCCTGCACGCGCAAAACGCAAAGGCTCCGGCAGTCCGGGATCAATCAGCCTGCGGCAATCCTGAGACAGTGCAGCGCCGGCGGCAATTTCGGCGCAACAGGTGATCAGGTCTTCTTCATAACTCGCCGCCTGGCGCGGGCCAAAAGTCTCGAGCGTCCAGACGGCAATATCGGTCAGCGCCGTTTCAGCGCGCCGTGTCAGGCGCCAGGTCCTCGGCATCAGGGCCTCGGCGTCAGGTCCGCGCGCGTGCGCTCGCGAGGGCGCGGCGAATGGCGGCCTCGCCGCTGCCTTCGGCCAGGTCGCCCCGGCGAGCCTCTTGCAAACTCAAAGCAAGGCGTGTGCGCAAGATTTCGGCCTCATCTTCCTCGCGTTCCAAGAGCCGCAGCCCGGCCCGAAGCGCTTCGGACGCATTCTGAAACCGTCCGGAGGCGACCAGCCGGTCGATCATCGCGGACTGGGTATCGGTCAGGACAACATTTCGGGTGGCCATGGGTCTTCTCCATTCCGCCATTGGCAATATATGCCACAGGTGGCAAGAATCAAGTTTGCCCGGCGGAATATGCTCCGCTATCGAAATGTGCCCGGCTTGACTCCTCCGCAGAGTCTCCGCACCCGGGGGCGATGAGCACCGTCACTGTCCAAGTTCGCCCGCTGCCGCATTTCGAAGGCCTCGATCTGCCCGCCTACGAGACGTCCGGCTCGGCCGGGATGGACGTGCGCGCCGCGGTGCCCGAGGGCCGACCGGTGGTGCTGAAGCCCGGCGAGCGCGCCTTGGTGGCGACCGGCCTCTCGGTCGCGATCCCCGAAGGCTACGAGATCCAGGTCCGCCCGCGCTCCGGCCTCGCCGCCAAGCATGGCCTCACCTGCCTCAACACGCCGGGCACGATCGACTCCGATTACCGGGGCGAGATCAAGGTCATCCTGATCAATCTCGGCGCCGAAGCCTTTGTCATCAAACGCGGCGAACGCATCGCCCAACTCGTCCTCGCCCCGGTCACCCGCCTCGCCTGGAGCGAAGTCGAGGAACTTGGCTGCACCGAACGCGGCGCAGGCGGGTTCGGGTCCACGGGGCGATAGTTCGAATTTAATGGGCGAAAGCCCTTGCGCCGCCCCCAAACTTCCCCACATTGATATTCGATAAGAGTGGGAGGTGACGATGAGTGCCCTTTGGCCTGTCTTTGCGATTGTCCTGTTCGTCTGGCTGCTGACCCGCGGCGAGTGGCGCAGGCGCAATCCGCGGCGCTGGGAGCCCAGCCCGCGCGACGAGGAGATTGCCCGCCTCAAGGAACGCGTCCGCGCGCTCGAGGAAGTCATCACCGGTGAAGACTGGCGCCTGCGCCGCGATTTTGACGGGCTCTGACGCGCCCTTTCATTCAACGCCCCTTTGGGGCATGTTTCTGCCGAGTTGGAGGACGAGAACATGGATCCGTTTCAGATGGTGGTGCTCATCGTCGCGATCAGCGTCGGGGCAGGGGTCTACCAGACCTATCTCAAGACACGCGCCAACTCCGCCGCCGACGAAACCACGCAGGCCGACGTCGCCGCGATGCAGGGCGAGATCGGCCGCCTGAAGGAACGCGTCCGCGTGCTGGAGACCATCGTCACCGACAAGGACCGCGCCCTTTCCGAAGAGATCCGCAAGCTCGCCTGAATCTTTGTCCTAAACGAGCATCCCTTCGTCCTTGCGGAATTTCGCGAGCAGGTAGTTCGGCGTATCCTCGATCGTGTCGAGCGCGCCGAAGGCAAACGCCTCCCGGTCCAGCACCAGGTCGCGCGGGCGCAGCTGACGCGAGATTTCGAGGCCTTCCAGCGTGCGCGCGCGGGAGAAAGCCACATAGGCCTGTCCGTGGGCGAACATTCCGGAATCGAAGTCGATGAACACATTATCGAGGGTCAGGCCCTGCGCCTTGTGGATCGTCACGGCGTAGGCGAGGCGCAGCGGCACCTGCTTGAACGTGCCGACGACTTCGCGCTTCACCTTCTTGGAATCCATCTCGAAATCGTAGCGATACTTCTCCCAGGCCGCCGCCTCGATCTCGTGGACCCGGCCCGCGATCTTGACGATCGCGCTCCTGGCGCCAAACCCCTCGACAAGCGCCAGCGTGCCGTTCACCCAGCGCCCTTCGGGATCGTTGCGGATCAGCATCACCCGCGCGCCGACTTTCAGTTCGAGATCCGACTCGGTCGGAAAACTCTTCTCGTCGAACTGGCCCTGGACATCGGCCGGGAAAATCTTCCGCTCGCCTTTCAGCTCCGCCAGCCGAGTCTGGTTGATTCGGAAGGCGTTGGCATTGTTGGGCGTCAGCACGACGTGCGTCTCCGAGGCGTCCGAGGCGCTACGCGAGGAGACGAGCTTCGCCAGCGTCGCCTCATCGTTCGGCGTCACCCGGCCCGAGCGCAGCGCGCCCAGCAGCGCCAGGAAGCGCGGGTCTTCCTGACGGAACACATGTTTCAGCGCCAGCAGCGAGAACTCGCCGGCCCGGAAGGCCGGCGCGTTGAAGAAATAATTCCCGCCAAACCGTTCCAGCAGGATCGGGCTCTCCTGGTTCGACACGACGGGCGGCAGCTGGTGCAGGTCTCCCGACAGGATCATCCGCACACCGCCGAAGAGGCGCTTTGATCCGCGATTGAGCCTCAGGCTGCGGTCGATAGCGTCCAGCATGTCGGCGCGCACCATCGAGATCTCGTCGATCACCACCGTCTCCACCGCGCGCACCACCCGCGCATTCGGCAGGCGGCGCACATCCTGCGCCTCGATCAGGCGCGGCGGCAGCTTGAAGAAGGAGTGGATCGTCTGCCCGCCGGCGTTCATGGCGGCGACGCCCGTCGGCGCCACGATCACCGCCTTGTCGCCCGCCTCGGCGAGGAACTTGCGCAGCAGCGTTGTCTTGCCGGTGCCCGCCCGGCCGGTGAGGAACAGGTTGCCCTGCGCGCCCGCCCCGCGCGCAACCCATTCGGCCGGCGCCGCATAGATGGTTTCAGGGGTAGGGGGCATCTTGCGGGGCAAGTTCAGGGGCTGACAAGGCGCATCTGGCGCGCCTTGCTTGTGCTGCCCGTGCCCGCCACCACCTGCCAGCCGAGCGCTTCATACGCCCGCCGCGCGCCGAGGTTCTCAGCGTCCACATCAAGGCTGAGCGCCCCGGTCGCGCCCTGCCGGGCCACTTCAAGAAGGCCCCGGGCCACGCCGCAGAGGCGCCAGTCAGGGTCCACGAACAGATGGTCGATATAGTCTTGCGCCAGCTGCAGCGTGAGAAAGCCGATCACGCCCGCATCCGGCTCCGTAGCCACCCAGGCATTCAGCGGCGTCAGTGACCGGCGCAGGATCATGTATTGGTCCCGGTTGCGAATCCGCCAGGGCATCTGCGTCAGGCATTCCCGGAAGATCGCCAGGCACGGGCCCGCATCCGCTGCGGTGAACGGCCTGATACTCCATCCGGCTCCGGCATGCTGGTACATGCGGCGCAGAGTAAGATGAGGCGCGCGCGCCGTCCAGCCGCAAGCGGCCGCAAATCCCGGTCCGCCCTGCACCGTTTCAATGCCGCGCGAGGCAAGGCCTCACATCTGCATGGTCCAGCCTTCAACGCCCATTGCGGCCTGGCGCACGGCTTCGGACAGGGTGGGGTGCGCGTGGCTGGTGCGGGCGATGTCTTCGGATGCTGCACCGAACTCCATCGCGAGGACGACTTCGGCAATCATCTCGCCGACGCCGACGCCGATCATGTGCGCGCCGAGAATCTTATCCGTGCCTTTTTCGGCGAGGATCTTCACGAAGCCTGCCGTCTCATGGTTCGTCCGTGCACGGGAGTTTGCCATGAACGGAAACTTGCCCTTCACGAACTCGACCCCTGCTGCCTTGAGCTCTTCCTCGTTCTTGCCGACCCAGGCGATTTCCGGGTTAGTGTAAACGACGCTCGGCACGAGATTGTAATCTACATGTCCCGCCTTGCCGGCGATCAGCTCGGCCACGGCCGTGCCGTCATCCTCGGCCTTGTGGGCCAGCATCGGCCCGTGGATGCAGTCCCCGACCGCCCAGACGCCGTCTGCGACCTTGAAGTGGCCATCGACAACTTCGACTACGCCGCGCTTGTCGGTCTTGCCGCCCACGGTGTCGAGGCCCAGGCCCTCCGTGTACGGCTTGCGGCCGATGGCGACGATAACTACGTCCGCCTCGAGCGTTTCGGCAGCGCCGCCCTTGGCCGGCTCGATGTTCACTTTCAGCTTGGTCTTTGTCTTCTCGACGCCGGTTACCTTGGTCGAGAGCCTGAAGGAAAGACCTTGCTTCTTGAATGTACGCTCGGCTTCCTTGGCCACTTCGGCATCTGCCGGGGGCAGGATGCGGTCGAGATACTCGACCACGGTTACTTCCGATCCCAGCCGCGCCCAGACAGATCCCATCTCCAGACCGATGACGCCCGCCCCGATCAGGACCAGTTTCTTCGGCACTTCTTTCAGGCTGAGAGCGCCGACGTTCGAGACGACGCGCTCCTCGTCGATCTCGATCCCGGGCAGGGTGGCAGGCTCCGAGCCCGTCGCGATCACGATGTTCTTCGTCTCCAGCACCCGCGTGCCGCCCTCGGCGAGCGCCACTTCGACGCGGCCCTTGCCCAGGATCTTGCCGCGGCCCTTGACATACTCGACCTTGTTCTTCTTGAAGAGGAACTCGATGCCCTTGGTCAGACCATCGACCGCTTCGGACTTTTGCGTCATCATCTGGACGAGATCAAGTTCGATCTTGCCGGTCTTGATGCCGAGTTTCGCGAAATCATGCTGCGCCGAATGGAAGAGGTGAGAGGCGTGCAGCAGCGCCTTTGACGGAATGCACCCGACGTTGAGGCAGGTCCCGCCCAGCGTGCTGCGCGTCTCGATACAGGCGACCCTCAGCCCGAGTTGCCCGGCACGGATTGCACAATTGTAGCCGCCGGGGCCGCCGCCGATGATGACGACGTCATAGGTCTCTGCCATGGGGATATATTCCTTGCTTGGAGCATTCTCTGGGCGCAATTCGATTGCGCCGCATACCTAGGCATTCCAGCCCCGAAATCAATCCGCAGGGACCGTTTTGTGAACCTAGCTCCGCTTGAAGAAAGCCAGCCCTCCTGCCAGCACGATTATCGCCGCGCCGCTATAGACTTCGTCCATCCAGAGGCTCGAGTCGGTGCCGAGGGCGGCCATGGCGCCCGGTAGCGCCGCAAACAGCACTGCGCCGGTCATCCCCAGCCAGGCTCCCCCTTTGATATTCACCACCGCAAGCAGGCCGCCGAGTAGCGCAAGGCTCGCCGCAAGGATGCGCCAAAGGCTGGTCGGCGGCTGCAGCAGCGCGTCATCCAGCGGGCTTCCGCGGCTGACGATCATCGAAACGGCAGAGACCCCCTGCCACAGAAGCCAGGCGGCCAGAATGGCCAGGGCGACGCCAGCAAGTTTGCGGATCATGTGCGTTCCCTTCCGGAGCTGTGTTCTGGGAGAAGGCTAGGCCGATACGGGCGTTCCGGCAACGGCAGAGGCGGGGTTCAGGCCGCTTCTTCTTCGCCGGCCCGCTCGCCTTGATGCCGGGCCAGTACTGCCGCGCGCGCAACCTTGCGGCGCCGCGCCAGCGCGATGAACATCGCCCGCTGGCGTTGCACCACGATGTCCGGCACGAACAACGGCAGGTGCTTCTTCTTCACTTTCGCGGGCTTTTCAGCGCCGGCAGAAAGGGGCGCCTGCCGCGCGGCGACGGCCGCTGCAACTGCGGGGTTGGCCATGGTTTCCGGCGTCACTTCCACATCCATGAATTCGGGCGGACGTTTGCGCAGTTCCCAGACTGCGGCCAGCAGCAGCCCCGCCCCGGCCATCAGCCCCGCCATCGCGCCCTCACTGGCGCTGGGGTTCTGCCACCAGTTGGCATCGAAATGCACAAGGAAGACCGACGGTATGGAGAAGGCGAGGGCGAAGAGGAACCAGCCGACGCCGCCGCCCTTGCGGGCCGACAGCACGGCGCCGGAGGCATAGTAGCCGAGCGCCGCGAAGAGATAGGCGGCGCCATGCGAAATACCCAGCTCGCGCCAGTTCACGCCGTCGAGGCCGCTGGCCAGTTCATCGGTCACGATCCAGCCCATCACCATCACGATGGAGGGCCAGCGCACGGCCGTAAGCGCGCCGAAGGCGAAGGCAATCGCATAGATCGTCAGCAGGATGGCAATCAGGCGGCGCGGCATCCTCTCGCGTAACACACGCGTGGTAAGCATCCGTTCAAGCCATTCTATCAAATTTTATCGATTCTCTGTCGCCGGGTCTCTCAATCTGGGGGCTGGAACACTAAAAGGCTGAGGGTCAGGTTGACCGCCACCTGAAGCGCAAAACTCATGGTCAGGCCTTCGAGGTTGGACTTCAGGTGCCAGGCCAGGAAGGTCAAGGCGTAGAGGAAGTACGGCCAGGCGAAGATCATTCCGCTCTGCAGTCCGGAGGCTATAGTGAACAGGCCCGCAAATACCAGCGCTGCCCCGCTGGCGGCATGCCAGTAGGTCGGCATGATCCGGCGCAGGACTTCCAGCATACCCCAGAGCGCGACACCGGACACCGCCGGCCAGAGGAACACGAAGCCGAAGAAGGGCGGCGGCGGGGCGACATCTGCCGCGCCTTCAGGCGCCGGGAAGATCACCACGGACAGGACGGCGACCAGCGCGGTACCCAGCAGAACGGCAAGCCAGGCCCGCCAGAGGTAGACCAGCCGCGAGCCGTCATTGCGCGTCATGAAGGCCAGCCAGTTGGTCATGCCATCTCCCGTCTTTGCGTCCGCAAGGGCAGCCTGCTAGGCAAGCCTTCATTCAGACCCTCGGGAGGATAAAGCATGGGCCGTGTTTCAGGCAAAATGGCACTAATCACTGGCGGCGCGCAGGGGCTTGGCGAAGCGATCGGGCGGATGCTCGCCAAGGAAGGCGCGAAGGTCACGCTGACCGACATCAATGGCGCGGGCGCCGAAAAGGTCGCCGCCTCGATCAACGCCGCCCATGGGGCAGGCACCGCCTTTGCCTTCCAGCAGGACGTGACCGACGAGGCGCGCTGGAAAGAGATCGCCCAAGCCGCGCATGACGCGATGGGCGGGCTCAATGTGCTGGTCAATAATGCCGGCATCGGCTCGCTCGGATCTGTCGAGGACGAGAGCTACGAGATGTTCCGGAAAGTGCAGGCGGTGGATGTCGATTCGATTTTCCTCGGGTGCAAATATTCTATCCCGCTGATGCGGGCGCATGGCCTCGGCTCGATCATCAACATCTCGTCCATCGCAGGCATCATCGCGAGCGGCAATTACGTCTCCTACAACACCGCCAAGGCCGCCGTGCGCCATCTTTCGAAATCGGTCGCGCTGCACTGCGCCAAGACCGGCGGGCAGATCCGCAGTAACTCCGTGCACCCCGTATTCATCAATACGCCGATCCTCGACCGGACCAAGGAGATGTTCGGCGAGCAGAAGGCGCTCGAGAAACTCGGCCGCCAGATTCCGCTCGGCAAAGTCGGCGAGCCCGACGACATTGCCTACGCCGTGCTCTATCTCGCCTCGGACGAATCCAAGCTCGTCACCGGCGCCGAGATCAAGGTCGATGGCGGCATCAGCGCGATGTAGCGTCTGAGCGACCTGACAGCTCTAGTCGTCCACCCAAGAAGGTGCATCTTACAAGCCTTCCAAAATGCATCCTCAACGTGTCGTCATCCCGGTTTCGCCGAAGGCGAAGACCGGGACCTAAAGCATTTTCCTGCCTGATTGAATCGTGGGGGATTCCCACGGGGTCTGGTTTCTGATTCAACATGCGTGCTGGAGCGGAGGCTGGCATGGATGAGCAAGGCTTTGTCTGTGGATTTGCGCGATCGGGTGGTCG